>ULMG01001640.1_pt1 | contig 46466 bp, 53 predicted proteins | sample 1951601 | NCBI WGS metagenome assembly ULMG01 (sample SAMEA4835545, study PRJEB28245) | human gut metagenome | biome: gut microbiome; material: fecal sample | place: Denmark | collected 2008
TATATTGCATATCTAGTGTTTTACTAGCATCTAATGAACCATGTGTAATTAATATATTTATTTTATTTTTATTTTTTATATTTATTTTTTCAATTTGAGAATTTTCACAATAAAAATCTGTAAATCCAAATCCATATATATCCGCTTCTTCTGTCTCTATAATTTTTATTTCAGAATTAAATATTGTTACATTATTATTCCATTCAAATGTATTATAAAAAGAATTTATTAAAAATGGATCATGATTTCCTGGTGATATAAATATTTGTGTATTTGGTATTTCTTTAAATAAATTATTAATATATTCTATTGTGCTTTTTCTTATATATTTTTGTTCATATAAATCCCCTGATATAAATAAAAAGGGGATTTGATTTTCTTTTATATATTCTATTGTATCTGCAAAAGCTTTTCTTTGTTCAAGTCTTCTTTCATTTGCCAAATTTTCTCTTGATGCAAGTACTGTAAATGGGCTGTCAAAATGCACATCTGCCATGTGTATAAATCTCATTAATTTTCCTCCTTACTAATGCCAGTTTTTATATTTTCTACTTTTTGTTGCTTAGTAAATAATTTCTAGCTATTATTCCATTTAAGTGAATTAATGCTCTTTTTTTAACTTGTAATTCTATTTTTTTATCTAATATATATAAAACTGCCTCATCAATATCTTTTTTTGCTAAATCTTTTATATATTCTATATCATCAAAATTTCTTTCTTTACTTGTTCTGTCTGCAATGAATAATATTTTAGAATATATATCCATATCTTTATTTCCCGTTGTATGGTTTGCTATTGCTTGTCCCATACTTTCAGAAAATCCAAATTTTTTTATTGCAATATCTTTTCCTATTTTAGCATGAAGAAGTGGAGTATTCTCTCTTTCCACTTCATCTATTTCTATATTATTATCTTTTACATATTTTAATTTATCTTCTTCACTTATTTCTTTTGCAACATCATGAGCTATTCCTATTTTTTTTGCTATTTCTACATCTGCTCCATACATTTTTGCAAGTTCTTCTGAGCGTTCCATTACTCCTACGCTGTGATTATATCTTTTTTCTGATAATTGTTTTTTTACATATTCTTGTATTTCTTTTAATTCCATTTTATTTTTTTGCTCCTTTTGTACCTTTTACTCCATTTCCTAGTGCTAATATATTTTGGTCATATGAATATGTTCTGTTTTGTCTTTCCCTATTTCTTTTAAATGCCAAATCTACTAAATCATCTAATTCTTTTTCAAATGATTCTCCTGTTGCTTCCCATAAGTAATATGATAGAGCTCCTGGAATTGTATTTATTTCGTTTACATATATATTATTATCATTTAAATCTATCATAAAGTCTATTCTAGACACTCCATTACATCCTAGAATTTTAAATGTTTTTACAGCTATTTCCTGTATTTGCTTTGTTGTTTCTTCTGATATTTCTGCTGGAACTTTTCTTTGCAAAGTAGCCATCCCTTGGCTTTTTGTTCCACCTTTTGTTTTGCTATTTCCAACATATTTATCTGTATAACTTAATATTTCATCACTTCCTATAGGCTCTTCGCAAATTGATGGCTTAGCTTCTATCATATCTCCCATTACAGAACAATTTATTTCTTTTAAGTTTTCTATTGCTTTTTCTACCATTATTCTATCTGAAAATTCCATTGCAAATTCAATTGCTTCTACTAATTGATTTTTGTCCTTTGCCTTTTTTATTCCAACACTTGATCCCAAATTTCCTGCTTTTACAATAACAGGGTATGATATTTTGTCCTCTATTTCTTTAATGTATTTTTCTTCATTATTTATATAATCTAAAGAATAAAAAGCAACATAATCTAATGATGGAATTTTTTGTTCTTTTAATATTCTTCTCATCATTATTTTATCCATTCCTATACTAGAAGATAAAACATCTGGTCCTATATATGGTGTTCCTAATATTTCCAAAAATCCTTGTATAGAGCCATCTTCTCCATTTGTCCCGTGCATTATAGGGAAAGCTAAGTCTATACTATTTATTACATTATTAGAAAACATTTTGCTTTTGACTCTTATTATATCTGCCTTTGCACCATTGTTTACTAGTACTATTTCTTCGCATTTCTTTACTAAGCTGTCCAAGTTTCTATATTCTTTTAAATCTAAAAGCTCTTTTCCTGTATACATTTTTCCACTTTTACTAATATATATTGGAATTATTTCATATTTTTCTTTATTCATATTAGTAATAGCTTGATTTGCTGTAATTATGGAAATTTCATGCTCTACTGTTCTTCCCCCAAATATAACTCCTATTTTTAATTTCATTTTAAACTCCTCCATTCATCTCTTTTACGCTATATTTTATAAATAATTATCCGGTAAATCATTTTCAAATAATACTACTGTATTTGAATCAATTATTTCGTTCATTTTAGTAATAGCCTCTGTTAAGTTTTTAGCTACAAAAATCTTTTCATTATTATATTTTGTTTCTTTTATACCTTTTAATATTGGTTCTGCTTGTTTTTCTCCAACTAGGATTATAAAGTCTGCACTCACTGCTGCTTGTTTTCCTAGTTCCTTATTATACTCTTCTGTTTTTGCTCCCAAATCTACTATTCCTGGCGTTATTAATATTTTTTTCATGTTTTCAAATGTTTTTAATACCTCTAAAGCTGTTTTTGCTCCTTTTACATTTGAATTATATGCATCATCAATTATTATTGAACCATTTGGATTTCTTTTTAACTCTAGTCTATGTGTAACCGGTTTTAAAAATCTTATTCCTCTTATAATCTCATCTTCTGATAACCCTAGTTCATTTGCAACAGCAACAGCTCCTACTATATTAATTATATTATGGGTTCCTAATAGTTTTGTTTTTACATGTATTTTTCTTCCACTTTTCATGATTATATCAAAAGAAGAACCAAACTCATCTATATTTACGTTTTCTGCATAATAATCACATTCTTCACTTGTTCCAAATTTTATAGTATTACCTTTAAAGTTTATATCTCTTATGTTTTCATCTTCACTATTTACAAATGCTATTCCGTCTTCTGGTAAACTATCTATCAATTCTAATTTTGTTTTTTTCACATTTTCAATTGTTTTAAATGTTTCTAGATGTTGTGGTCCAATCGCCGTTAGAACGCCATATGTTGGTTTTACTAAATCACATATTTCTTTTATATCACCAATATTTTTTGCGCCCATTTCACATACAAATATTTGATGTGTATTATTTAGCTTTTCGTTTATTGTTCTTACAACTCCCATTGTTGTATTATAACTTTCTGGAGTTATTAATGTATTATATTTCTGAGATAATATAGTGCCTAAGATATATTTTGTACTTGTTTTTCCATAACTTCCTGTAATCCCTATTACTTCTAGATTTGGATTTTCTTTTAATTTTCTTTTTGCCCTATTATAAAATTTTAATTGTACAAGTTTTTCAATTGGTGAATTAATTATATTTATTACTAATATATATATATATGAAAGAATTATTAATAAATTAATGCTCATTGCTACAAATACATTATAATATATGTTAGAAATTACTAAAATAGCAGTTAATAATATTATTTCTGTAAAATACATCCTTTTAATTCTACTTGTTATTACTAATGGCTTTTTTTCCACATTTTTTGTTCTAAATATAATTAATATAAATAGCCAAAGTGCATTTAATATTAATCCTAATTTTTGATTAAATATTGTAACTATTGTTGGAATTATTAAAATAAGGTCCTTTATAAATATTATTCTATTATTTTTTATCCATTTTAAATATCTTTTGTTTTTGTATGATTCTAATTGTAACATATGATATGCATGTCTTGATTTATATAGCATATAGATTACTGCTAATATTAAAAATATGTTTAAATATATATACTTACTCATTTTTCCTCCACTTTATTTATATCATTTTTAAAAAATTCATCTAATATTTTTAAGCATAATGGCAAATTCTCCAAATAAGAAAAATGCCCTGTTCCTTCTAGTAGTGCAATTCCACTATTAGGTATTAGTTTCTCCATTATTTTTGCGTCACTTAAAGGTGTTGCTGTATCTTTATCTCCCCAAATCATTAACGTTGGAGCTTTTATGTTTGGCATTATTCCTTTTTGATCTTCATTTAATATTATATTCATAGTTTTTCTTAAAACTTCTGGTGATGATTTATAATCGTCCGATCCAAACTTATTTAATGCTTTTTCTTTTAATTTTTCCATTTTTTTAGGAAATAATTTTACTATGTTTTTTACTATTTTAAATGTGTATATTTTAAAGTAGTAGCTTAATTTTCTTTTAGGTTTTATTCCTGCACTATCAATTAATACTATTTTATTTATATCCCCTAAATTTCTTCCTGCATAATTTATAATTGTTCTTCCGCCATTTGAATGTCCTATTAAAATTGGACTCTCTATATTTAATTCCTTTATAAAACTTGCCAAAAAATCTCCAAAGTCATCTGTATTCATTGGCTTTTCTGGAAGTTCACTTTTCCCAAATCCTATTATATCTACATTATATACTTTAAAATTTTTGGCTAAGTGTTTTTGTAATGGCTTCATGGTTTCTAGGGAAGCAAGCCATCCGTGTAATAGTATTAATGGCTTTCCCTCTCCTTCAATTTCATAATTTATTTTTCTATTGTTAATTATAATTTCCAAACTTTATCACCAAATCTTTTATTAATATTTATTTTACACATGCCTATTTTATAACATTTTTCATTAAATGAAAATAGTTTTCCCGTAAATATATATGTATTTAAACAAAAATAAGGAACATTTCTTTTTTGTTCCTTATTTTATGGTTTTATTATATATATCTACAGCTTCATTAATATCTGTGTCGCAGATTATTTTTCCGTTTTGCATTACAATTCCGCGCTTACAGAACTCTTTAGCAACACCTGTAGCATGTGTTACAAATAGTAATGTCACATTATCCTTCTCTATTATTTCATTTATTTTCTTTGTGCACTTTTTTTTAAAAGCTTCATCTCCTACACTTAGAGCCTCATCTACTATTAATATTTCCGGTTCTATGTTCACATTAATTGAAAACCCTAATCTTGCTTTCATACCACTTGAATAAGTTCTTACTGGTTGGTCAATATATTCTTCCAGTTCTGCAAATTCAACAATTATAGGTTCTAATTTACTAATTTCTTTTTCCTTTAATCCTAAGATTCTTCCTTTTAGATATATATTTTCTCTTCCTGTAAATTCCGGATCGAACCCTGATGTTAGCTCCAAAAGTGCACTTACTCTTCCCTTTACATTTATCTCTCCTGATGTTGGAAATGTAACTCCTGTTATCATTTTTAATATAGTAGACTTACCTGCTCCATTTTTTCCAAATATTGCAACAGCTTCTCCTCTTTTTACATTAAACGAGACTTTATCCACTGCCTTTTTTTCTTTATATGGTATTTTTTTTAGAAAGATTCCCAGTAATCTTCTTTTATCATTTTTGTAAAGTTTGTATAATTTGCTTACTCCTCTAAATTCTATTACATTTTCATCCATATTTTTTTCGCCTCTCTTACAATACATCCGCAATATCTTTTCTTAGTTTTTTATATGACCACAACGCTGCCAATAATAATATCAATGTTATTATGCAAAAATATAGTAATCTTTTAGGCTGTTGCCAAAACCATATTTTATTTATAAAACAATTTCTAAATCCATTTACTAAAAATGTTACTGGATTTAAATTTAGAAACTTTTTAAGCCATACTATTTTTACTTTATCTGCATCCCACAAAATTCCAGAAAGCCAAAATACTGCAGTTATGAATGATTTTACTAAATTCACAAAGTCCTTGCTCATAGCTCCAATAAAAGATGCAAATAATGCCCATAATGTAAAAAATACAAAGGATAGTAATAAATAAAATGGCACTTGTAACATATAAACATCTGGTAAATATCCGAACAGTCCAAAAATCACTATAACAATTATTATAAGTATTATGTTTATTATCATATTTGATATGCTTACAAATGTTGGTATTGTAGATACAGGAAATTTCATTTTAGTTACTAAGTAACTGTATTTTCTAATACAATTTGTTCCTCCTGTTATCATATCCCCCATATAAAACCATGGCACAATTCCTGAAATCAGCCATAAGAAAAATGGATATCCGTTTACTGGTTTTCCTGCCCTTAATCCTATTGAAAAAGCAAACCAATAGACAAATATTGTAACTACTGGTTTAATAATCGCCCATGACCATCCGAAGTGCCGATCCTCTATATGTCTTTACTAAATCTGCTTTTGCAAGTTTAAATATTTGCTTTCTATATTCTATATGATCTTTTATTATTTGTTTTAAAACTTTCAATTTCTTCTCCTATTACTCATTATTTTTATGGCAATTGATTTAAACCTTTTTCTGGTTCTTTTAATCCTAAATCTTTTTTTATTTTAGTAGTAGATATTCCTTCTGTTCTATCTAAATACACTAACTCACAATAGTCTCTCAAATATTCAAACTTATCGCTCCCTGCCCAATCTCCTCCGCATAACTGTCACATCTACTTTATATTCTTTGATATCGTTTATTTTTTGTTCCCAGTTTTCTTCCGGAATAACTAAATCTACATATCTAATTGCTTCCAACATTTTTTTTCTTGTTTCATAATCGTGATATGCCTTTTTACCTTTTATATCATTAAATTCATCCGTTGATAATGCTACTATTAAATAATCGCCTAATTCTTTTGCTCTCTTTAATAATCTAATGTGTCCATAATGTAACAAATCGAATGTTCCATACGTTAATACTCTTTTCATTTTTTATTTCTCCTTTTTTATTTGTTTTAAAGCTGGGGACAATAATTGTAGATAAAATCACATATATTTGTGTAATCAGTCTTACAATACCTATTAATTTTGTCCTATATTGTTGTGAATAATTATTATATATATTCACTTTAGATAATAATAAAGTAACTAATACCATTGCAGGTATAAAATATCCGACTTGAGCTCCTTCTATTTCTTTTAACATTAACTTCCGAGTTTTATAATTTAAATAAATCATAAAACTCCTCCTTAGCCTTTTGGTTAAATTTCTGTGCATCGAACTTTTTTAAATTTTTTATTTTTCCATTTTTATAGTCTTCCAATCCTTTTAAAATGCCGTCTTCAGAATTTTCTACCAAATACCCATATCCTTTTTTTAAAAATTCTTTTGGTCCAGCTATATCTGTAGAAATAACTATCTTATTCAAAATTAAAGCTTCCATTATTGTCATTGGTAATCCCTCATATATCGAAGATAAAACAAACACATTGCATTTCTTCAATATAGGATATGGATTAGACACTGAACGAATTATAATAATATTGTCTAGCTCTTTTTCTTGCACAATTGATAATATGTTTTGAAATTCTTTCCCATATCCACCAACAATTATTAAATACGCATTCTTATCACTAGTTTTCCTATATCTGTCAAAGGCTAGTATTAATCTATCTAATCCTTTCTCTTTAGAAAATCTTGCTATATTAATAAACTTATTTATTGATTTATTTTCCAAAACGCTCTTTAATTCTTCCAGCTCAACATTGCAAAATGTATCTTCTTCAAATTCTATTTCTTTATTTGCCTTTTCTTTTACTGTTTCTATATCATTAATATTATGTACCACCACAATCTTATTTTTCTGTTTTTTTGGTAAATATTTTTCTAATTCCTGTTTCATGCTTTCTCTAACTACAACTACTTTGTCGCTTTTTTTATAAGCATACATTAAAGATTTCTTATGAAAATTTTTTTTACTTCTCTGCTCTTCATACATATTATTATGTGCCCATATAAATTTTTTGGCATTCATATGAGAGATAATATGCATCATATTAGACTCATATCCAGAAAAATTTATAGCATATTCTATTTTCATATTTGGATATATCCTATTTATTTCTCTTTTATATATTTTATCTAAGTTTTGCATTACTCTTTTTGTCGCAATATTTAACTTAAAATATAAAAAATGGTAAACAGCTTCTTTAATAGTCATATCTTTTTGTCCTTGTATTACAATATAATCATTATTGCTAAATTCTTTAATGCTTTCTCTATTTTTGTTAACAGCTTTTTTAAAAAACGTAATTATATAATTTTTATCTTTGTCTAAATTTTTTATTAAACTTTTAAAAGCTGTTGTTATTCCATTCTTGTTTAATGCTCCTGAAAACAATAATACATTTTCTTTTTTATTATTGTATTGCTTGCCATCTATAACTTTTATCGATGAGTCCAGTTCGCCATTAAATATGTACTTACATATTTTTTCTGAACTATCATTTCCATCATATTTCACCATATCTTTAATTTCATTCTTATAAGAATTATATGACTCGCTTTTTATTTCATTAATTAATTCATTAGATGTATACACTATTGAAAAAGGTAATTCTTTCATGTCAATATACATTCCTCTTTCTCTACTATACCTTTCTAAATCATATGCATATAAAATTATTTTTTTATTTGTGTTTGAAAAATCCCAAAGTACGCTTGAATAATCTGTAACCAAACAATCAGCAACATTTAAAAATTCATATGTTTCATATTCTTCTGGTATCTTTCTGATTTTTTTGAATTTATTCATATTTAACTTCTTATTTACATAGTTGTGTAGTTTTACAAAAACAACTGTATTTTCATCTAACTTTTCTTCCATTTCATATATTGCATGTTTAATATATACCATTTGCTCATCTGTATTTTTTGCATCCAGAGAGCCTCTCCATGTAGGCATAAACACTATTATTCTTTTGTTTTCTATTTTATATTTTTCAATAATTTCCTTTTTTAGATTTTCATCAAAAAATGCAGTATTCCTTGGATATCCAGCCAATATATATTTTCCTTTGAAAAGATTATTTAACATATAATCTCTTCTCATAATGTTAAACATAAATTCATTTGGGTATAATAAATAATCTGCCATCATAAAGTTTCTTTGTGTATTACCCAATTCATTTGGTGCCATTTCTATACTCTTTCCTAGTGTTTTCAGCGGAATCCCGTGCCATGTATTAAAATATACTTGATTTTTCTTCTTTATAAAATATGTTGGAAAAGTGGAATTATTTATTAAGTATTTAGCAATTACTAAAGCTTTGCAATATTCTTTAGAATGTATTTTTACTAGTTTAACATTTTTCCACTGCTTACATTCTATCTTCTCATTTATCTCTTCCTTATTATTATTTCTTACAACAACTATTTTTTTATAATTTTTATATTGCTCATTTTCACATAATTCCTTTAATAAGTAATATGGGTTTCCTGAAATACTACTTCCGTCATATGATTGTATCAATATCAGGTTTTCATCTATATCCAATTTTTCTAAAAACTTAGTATATATGAATTTAGCTCTGAAAAATCCACTTTTCTTATATTTTTTTATATTTTTTATAAAGGTCTTTATTATTCTGCTCATTTTATTATTCTCCTTACAATTCGTTCTGTAGCAACGCCATTATCTAAATAATTATACTTATTGTTAAATTCCTCATATGTTTTATTATATTTAAAGTTTTTATTTAATTTCTTTATTTCTTCTATCAACTCGTCTTCTGTTTTTGTAATATTTCCTGGTAGCTCTTTTAAATCTATATAGAATCCTCTCATATCATTTTTATAATATTCAAAATCATACATATAAAATATAATTGGTCTTTTAAGATTTGCATAATCAAAAAATACACTTGAATAATCTGTTATTAACATATCTGATATTATATACAACTCATTGATATCATCAACTTTAGAAACATCATATATAAAACCTTTGTATCTTTCAAAATCAAACGAATTGGAAACAAAATAATGAGCTCTAAATAGTATAATATAATCTTGTCCTAATTCTTTTTGCATTTTTTCAAAATTCACTTCTGTTTTATATGTATATCCTATCCCTGCCTGATGTTGATTATCTCTCCATGTTGGTGCATATAATATTATTTTTTTGTCTGTATTTTCTATATTCAATTTTTTCTTTATATTTTCAATGTCTATTTCGGTATAATTATACAAAAAGTCATTTCTAGGATATCCTTCCTCAATTATACAATTTTCTTTTCCTAATTCTTTTAAATTAAATGCCGTTATAAATTTTTCTGTTGTAAATTTTGATGGCGATAACATATATTTGAATTTCTTGGCATCAATATTGTATTTATATCTTAACTCATTTAATGTATTTAATGCATTATCGGTTTTATCTAAATCATAACCCAATTTTTTTAATGGAGTTCCATGCCAGCATTGTACATATACTTGATTTTTTTTAGGATATATATGATCTGCAACTCTATAATTTAAAAACCAATATTTAGCTTTTTGCATGTATTTTTCGTATTCTCTAGTTCCCTGTTTTACAATATTTGTATTTTTGTTTTCTTTCAAAAATTTATAATCTTCTGGATCTTTAAATGTCCATACAAATTTATACTCCTTATATTTGTCATTATTTAATAAATATAAATATATTGCTTTTGGACTATCTGAATATGATTTACCATTAAATGTACTAAATAATATTAGTTTATCGTCAACTTTTTGTCCGATTCCTCTTACTTTGTATCTTACATATCTAATAATATATAAAGCTCTTCTAATTATTTTTCTAAACACTAAGTTTTTCTTTGCTATGTTCATGAATAAAGTTTTTATTTTTTTCTTCATTTTCTGGTTCCTCACTTAAATATTTAAATATAAAGTCTACTAATTTATTTGTATTATTGCGGTAATTTTCTCCCATGTATTTTAATTTAAATCTGTTTAGCTCATTGAAATCATAATTATTATTTTCTATGTTATTTATTATTTCTTTAATGCTTGTGCTAGTACAGTTGCTCATTTCATCAAATAATTTTATATTTAATCCTCTTGTTTTTTCATATTCATTAATATCATAAACATAAAAGTATAACGGTTTTTCTAATACACAGGCCTCAAATGCCACTGCCGAATAATCTGTTATAATATAGTCGGCTATTTTTAGTAAGTCATATGTATTATATTTTTGATTTACCTTATATCTAGAATTTATTCTTGTTTTATCTAATGGATGTGGTTTTACAATTAATTGGTATTTACTGTTTTTTATGTTTTTTATAAGTTCCTGCGCATTGTTTTCTTTATCTTTTCTAAAAGTTGGAACATATAATATTATTTTTTTATATTTATACTTTGGATATTCTTTATAAAATTGTTTTATTTTTTGTTCTGTAAAATTATCTTCTAATAAATAATCAATTCTTGGAAGTGCATTTATAACAATTTTATCTTTATTGATTCCAAACGCTTCTGCAAAAAATTTTCCTGTTGTTTTGCTTGGTGCCAATACATGGGTATAATTTTTATGCATATCCATTAATTTGGCTATCCCGTCGCCCCTGCCTTCTTTTTTGTTTAATGCTTGATATCCAAACTTTTTAAGTGCTCCAGAGGCATGCCACATTTGTATTATTTCTAGTCCTTTTCTATGTTTTAATATACTAATTGGTATTGAATATCCATCTAGAACACACACCTTTGATGTACCAATATGATACATGCATTTTAATATATAAAAACAATAAAAGAATCTACTTTTTGCATCTTTTTTTATAACTTTGCATAAAATTTGGATCTTAACATTGTTTGTTCTCTTTTTAATTTCCTTTTCTATAAGTTCAAAATCTATATTGGTTTTATCAGACTGTCTACTAAGCATAGTAATTTTTTCTTGTATCGGAAGTAACTTTATAAAAAAGTAAATCAAATTTAAAAAAATTTTACCAATATATATTCCGCTTCTTATTATATATACCTTTACGCGTTTCACATTTTTACACCTTTTTACAAAATTTACGTATATTTTACCATTATATATTAAATTATGCAATATTTGGTTTGTGTTTGTGTTTTTGTATTTAATAAAAACCTTCTATATTAAATCGTTTTTTGTTGACAAAGCATATATTTGAATGTAAAATTATTACGGAACTTTAAGTTAGGAGGTTTTTACATGTGGGGAGACATAGCAATTACATTTCTTCTTGCCTTTATAACTACTTATGTTTTTACACCTTATAGTATTAGGCTAGCTAGAAAAGTTAAAGCTCTAGATATACCAAAAGATAAGAGAAAAATTCATAAAAAAATAATGCCACGACTTGGTGGAATTGCAATTGTTGCAGGTTTTCTTGTTTCTGCAATTTATTTAATTATTGCAATGATAATAGAAAAAAAATTAGATATTTTTACAAATAATTATTATATAAAATTAATTGGATTTCTTCTTGGAATAATAGTTTTAGAAGTTTTCTGTTATTTTGATGACACAAAAGGAATTAAACCTATAGTAAAATTAATAGGACAAATTATAGCCGCAACTATTGTAGTTGCTAGTGGCGTAGTTATTGATAAAATTTTAGAAACTTCACCTACTTCAATACTTGCAAATGAAATATTCTTAAAAGTATTTACTGTATTTTGGATTGTAGGAATTACAAATGCAATAAACTTATTAGATGGTTTAGATGGTCTTTCTTCTGGAGTTTCTTTAATATCATCTATTTGTTTAATGTTTATATTTATATTAAACTCATCACCAGTTATTTCAATAATATTTGCAACTGCTCTTGCTGGCTCATTACTTGGCTTCTTGCCTTTTAATTTTAATCCAGCTAGAACTTTTATGGGAGATACTGGTTCAAATTTCATTGGATTTGTACTCGCAGTAATTTCTATATTAGGGGTTGCAAAAACCTATACGGCAATAATAATTATTGCACCTTTATTAGTGCTTGCATTGCCTATATTTGATACTTCCTTTGCTATAATAAGAAGAATTATTAAACAAAAATCTATCAAAGCAGTTTTTAAAGCAGACAGAGGTCATTTACATCATAAACTTATAGACAGAGGTTATTCTCAAAAACAAGCTGTTTTTATTTTATATGGAATAAGTGCAACATTTGGATTGTTTGCAATTATATTGCTTGAAAGTGGTTTGTGGAAAGCAATTTCCTTCGCATTACTTGTTGCTTCTATTGTTGCAATTGGTTATAAAGATATTTTTAGAGTAAAAAAGGAGAAAAAAAATGATTAGTTTACAAAAGTCAAGATTTTTTAGTAAGATAAATTTTCAAAATATTTTTATTGTTTATATATTACTTCAACCAATAATTGATATTATAACTTCTTTGTGTGTTAGAAACATATCAGAAACACTTTCTCTTGGAATTGTTGTTAGAGTATTATTTATGCTATTTCTAATGATTTATTCTATTATTAAAACCCAAAAAAAGGATAGAGTTAAACTTATAATTTATTATTCTTGTGTAGCATTATATGGAATTACATATTTAGTAAATTCATATTTAAAATATAATTTTTCTATGATTTTTACACAAATAAAAGGAATTATAAAGGTATTTTATTTTCCAATAATTCTAGTAAGCTTATATGAAATATATAAAGAAAAAAAATTCACTTCTTTTGAGAAATATCTAAATATTTCTTTAATTGTATATATCTCTACAATTATTATATGTAGAATATTTTCTGTGGGATATCCCACATATCCTAATAATGATAAATTTGGTAGTATTGGCTTATTTTATGCTGGTAATGAAACTAGTGCTATCCTTGCAATGTTAGCTCCAATATGTTTTTGGAAACTTATTAATGAAAAATTCAATATCATTAACATTATAGTTTGTGTTGCAACAATTTTTGCAATGTTAGAAATTGGAACTAAAGTCTCTGCATTATCAATATTTGTATTGTTAGGTTTATCCTTTGTCTTAGCTGGTATAAAAATGTTTACTAAAGGAAGAAAAACTATTTATAAACAATTTATTGCTATCTCGCTAATGATTATACTTTTCTTCTCGTTTGTTGCTTATACTCCAGCTGGAAAGAACACAGGCATTGGCATAAGTTGGGGGAAATCTAGTAGCGCCTCACCAATTACTCAGCCAAAGCCATCAAAACCAAAATCAGAAGAAACTCAAACAGAACTTTTAAGTGGAAGAAATAACTATTTAAAAAATACATTAAAAAAATATAATGAAAGCTCTATTCTTACTAAGCTTACTGGAACTGGTTACATCTCATACTCAGCAAAAAAAGGGATGCATGAAAGTAAATTAGTTGAAATTGATTATTTTGATATATTTTTCTGTCATGGTATTTTAGGAACATTAATATACATTGTTCCGTTAATACTTATTGCTATAAGTTTATTTACAAAATTATTTAGCGGTTTTATTGTTAATATTAAAAATAATTATATAATTTTTACATTATATGCAATATTAATAGGGTGTGGTATAGCGCTTCTTGCGGGTCATGTTTTTACAGCTCCTGCTGTAAGTATTTTCTTGGCAATTAATATTCTAGAATTATTTAATACTTTAAAATCAAAAGAGGATTTAATAAATGAATAAAAAAATAGTTATACTTGCTTTACATTTAGGAACTGGTGGAGCTGAAAAAGTCATTTCAAATTTAGCAAATTTATTGTCTGAAAATAATGATGTTGAAATTATTTCAACATATAAATTAAGAAATTCACCAGCTTTTTATATAAGCAATAAAGTCACAATAAATTATTTAACTACAAATTTAGAACCAAATAAACAAGAAATAAAAAATGCACTTAAAAATTTTAATTTAATAAGATTAGTTTTTGAAGCTTTTAAAAGTTTTAAAATTTTAATATTAAGAAAAAAACTTATGGTTAATGCTATTAAAAACTTAGACTGTAATATTGTAATATCTACTAGAATTCTCCACAACAACTGGGTTAGTAGGTATGCCAGAAAAGATATCATAAAAATAGCCCAAGAACACAATCATCACAATAACAATCAAAAGTATATTAAAAAGTTAATAAAATCTTTAAAAAACTTTGATTATTTTATGCCAGTCTCAAGAGAGTTGTGCGATTTTTATAGTAAAAGGATTAGTAATACTAAGGTTGTGTATATTCCTAACTTTATAGATAATGTTTCTAGTAAAACATGTAATTTATCAAGTAAACAACTAATTTCCGTTGGAAGGCTAGATCCAATAAAAGGTTTTGATGATTTAATTGATCTTTTTAACTTGTTTTATCAAAAACATCCAGATTGGAACTTACATATTGTTGGAGATGGTCCAGAAAAAGAAATTTTACAAACTAAAATAAATAAATTAGGATTGTCAAAAAAGATAACTTTATGTGGAACTAAATACTCCGGAGAATTAGAGAATGAATATTTGAATTCATCTATCTATGTAATGACTTCGCATTCTGAATCTTTTGGGTTAGTATTAGTAGAAGCAGCAAATTATGGATTGCCACTAATAGCTTTTGACAGTGCTCAAGGTGCTAATGAAATAATAGAAAATAATAAAAATGGTTTTCTAATTAAAGATAGAAATGCCGAAGAAATGATTGCTAAAATAGAAGAATTACTAAATGATTCTTCTAAAATGCAATATTTTTCAAAAAATTCTAAAAATACTGCATTAAAATTCTCGAAAGAGGCAATATCAAAGGAATGGAATAAATTTTTAAATAATATATAGGAGAAACAAATTGTATAAAATTAGTGTAATAATTCCTGTTTTTAATAGCAGCTTATATTTGAACCACTGCTTATCCACTGTAGTTAATCAAACATTAAAGGATATTGAAATAATATTAATTGATGATGGTTCTACAGATGATTCTTTAAATGTTATTAAAAACTACGCAAAAAAATATAATAATATAAAATATACAAGTAAAAAAAATGAAGGACAAGCTATAGCTAGGAACATTGGAATTCAAATGTCCTCAGGTGAGTTCATAACTTTTATTGATAGTGATGACTATATTGAGCTTAACATGTTAGAAAGACTTTATAATATAGCAAAATCTGACAATTCTGACATTGTTCTATGCGACTATGTTGAAGAATATAGCAATAAAAATATAGAAAAAAAATCATTGTATATTGAAGCAGATAATATAAACAAAAGTTATATACTGTGCGTTGCAGGTCCTTGTTCAAAAATAATAAATTCAAATATCTTTAAGAAAAATGGTATAAAATTTTTAGAAGGAAATATATATGAGGATTTAGCTGTTATTCCTACACTTGCTTTATATTCAAATAAAATATCGTATTGCAATGAAATTTTATATCACTACGTAATCAGGCAAAATTCTACAATGAATCAAACTAAATATAGCAAAAAATTAGAATCTATTTTTAATGTAATGGATACTTTGTATAGTAGTTTTAAAGGGAAAGGGTATGACAATGAATTAGAATTTTTATATATAAATCATTTGTTATATGCTGGGTGTGGCAGATTTTTGAAATACAAAGGCACTAATAATATGATATTAAAAATAATTGATACTATGAATTCTAAATTTCCTAATTGGATGGAAAATAAATATTTTCAAATGCAAAGCAAAATATATCAATTAACCTGTAAGATTTTTGTAAGTAATAATAAGCTTTTAATTACTTTATACAAATTTTTAAAAATATTAAAAAATACATAGGAGATTTTCAATGAGAACTAAACGTGCAATAATTAATTTTATAACAGATGCGTTACCTCAAGTTATAATTTTGTTACTTGGAATAGTAAAGATTAAACTTTTTATAAATATCTTAGGTGAAGCAAAACTTGGTTTATACCAATTATATAACCAAATCGTTTCATACTTAGTATTGGTTGAAGGTGGTATTGGCAGTGCTTTGTTATATCAATTATACAAACCAGTAAAAGAAAAGAATAATAACCAGATAAATTCCATAATGTCCGCAGCTAGACCCATTTTTAACGCAATTGGAGCTATAATATTATTTATTGGATTAGTACTTTCGTTTTTTGTAACATTTTTTGTAAAAGATTCTGGAGGACTTTCAAGTACATATATTCAAATTACTTTTATACTTTACTTAATAAGTCAAGCTATATACTACTTTAGTATACCTCAAAGAAGTCTTTTTGATGCAGAGCAAAAAAAATATATTCCAAACTTAATATTTCAAATAGTAGCAGTAGTTAAAGCAATTCTTGAAATTGTTATAATTTGTTTGCACTTAGATTTAATAGAACTATTAATAAGTCTAATTATTTGTAGTTTAGTTGCAAATCTTTTGATTATAATATTATGCAAAAAGCAACATCCTGACTTGAACATGAAAACCAAAGGCGATTTTAGCATGTTGAAGAATGTTAAACATTTATTTGTCAATACGTTAGGAACAGTACTCACGAACAACATAGATATAATAATAATATCTAAATTCATAGGACTAAGCCATGTAGTAGTTTATTCTACATATAATTATTTTGTTGAGGCATTAAAACAATTTATAGACAAAATTTCTGGTGCAACATTGTCTGGAATTGGTGATCTTCTCTTAGAAGATAAAGAGCATTCTATAAAAATATTTAATGAATTTAATGGATTAATGTTCTTTTTAGCAACAGTCATTTGTGTACCTTTCTATTTTGTAATAAATCAATTTATTAATTTATGGTACCAAAATAAAGTTGAAACTTCTGCAATATTTGCGATATTATTTACAATAATTCTATTCTATCAAATAATAAGAACACCATTGAAGGTATTCACTTTATCTTCTGGAAAGTTTAAAGAAATAAAATTATTTGTAATATTAGAAATAATAATTAATTTATCGTTATCTTTAATATTAGTAAAGCCTTTAGGAATTTCTGGTGTACTAATAGGTACTGTAATTTCACTTTTAATAGCAGATTTTATGACAAAACCTTTTGTTATTTTTAATAAGATATTAGAAAGCAAACCATATAAATATTATTTATTTTGCTTTATAAATTTTGCTTTTGCAATAACAGAAATACTATGGATACATTCAGCTTTTAAAACAGTATATTCAAGTGTTATAGAATGTTTAATTTATGGATGCATAATTGGATTGTTGAACTTAGTTATTTCATTTGTATTTTTCTATTTAACAAAGCAATTGACTTTTTTAAAAAGATTAAGAAAAGAGGATTAAGATGAAAAAGATAACCGTTTTAACACCAACATATAACGATTCTAAAAGCATAACAGAGACATTAACTTCTCTAAATAGTCAAACATATACAAATTGGGAGTCCATTATTATAGATGATGGTTCTACTGATAATACTAAAAGCATAATTGAAAATTTTAAAAAAGAAAATAATCTTGAAAATAAAATAAAATACATATATCAAGAAAATAAAGATCAGTTAAATGCAATTTTAAATGGATTAAATTATATTACCGGTGACTATATTTTTGTGTTGCATTCTGATGATCTGTTGCCTTCTACTGACTTTTTTGAAAAGATTATTCCTCTAATTGAATCGTCAAATTATGATGCCATAATTGGCGATTTGCAAATAATAAATGATTCTTCTAGAGTAGTCAATTGTTGGAAAGCGCTGAAGTATAGAAATTCGAAATGTGTTCCTGCAATATTATTATTAAATGGCGGCGCTAACATATATGGCGATGTAGCTTTATGGAAAAAAGAAATTTATATAAATCATGTCAAAAATAATTATTTGTCTTGGAATACTCCTTTTTGGGTTGATTTGCAAGATAATCCTAAAATATTAAATGTTAAAACTGTTAAAATTCCTATTTTAAAATATAGAATTCATGAATCAAATTATATAAATAATAATATTGGTAAATTTAATGTTTTAAATGGAGAATTAAGAACACTAAGTATTTTATTAAACTATTATACAATTCCTCTATATCATTTTCAAAAACTTATTTGGAGCTTAACTAGAGTAAAAGGTATTAGAAAGCTACATTTAGGAAATTATTTTATTCCTTTTTACTTAAATAAACCAACAAAAAATAGATATAAAATAATAGAAAATAAAGTCAAATCATTTTATGGAGCTGATTATTCAGAAAATATATTCTTGAAATCAATTGTATCTTTTTATAAAAATCCTTCTAACAGGACAATAAATTTAAGTAATTTAAAAAATGAAGAAATATATTTAGGAAAAGATATTCGAGCTTTTACTAATAAATTATTTAATAATCAATTATCTTCTTGTTATTATGATTTATTTAAAGAAATGCAGAAAGGATTTAATTGTATAGAAGTAGATAATGACGATGAAAAAGTTTTAGCAATTAATTTGGCGAAATTTCTGTGCATATATCCATATGTAAAAATAACTGTAAAAAAATAGGAGGTTATATTTTGGCTATACCTAAAATTATTCACTATGTTTGGATGGGTGGGAAAGAAAAACCGCCCAAAATAAAAAAATGTATAAAAACATGGAAGAAACATTTAAAGGATTACGAATTTATTGAATGGAATGAAAAAAACTTTGATATAAATAGTAATTCTTTTGTAAAAAAAATGTATGAAAATAAAAAATGGGCTTTTGTTAGTGATTACGTAAGGGCATATGCTATATACAACTATGGCGGAATTTACCTTGACACAGATGTGTTTGTAATAGATAAACTAGACTCTTTGTTAAATTCAAGAGCATTTGTTGGTTTTGAGGCTCCCGAATATCCTTTTACAGCTGTATTTGGAGCAGAAAAGGAACACCCTCTAATTAAAGATATGCTAGATTATTACACTAATTTAGAATTAGAAGGTAATTTTAAAGATAATAATACAATATCTGTTTCTAATTTACTAATTGAAAAATATGGCTGTAAAACCGGCAATATAGAACAGGAATTGCCCGAAGGAATAAAAGTATATAAAGACGATGTTCTTTGTAATCCGTCTCGTAATTCTTTAACTGTACATGTTTTTTTAGGTAGTTGGTTAAATAATAATACTTTTAAAAATAGAATGAGGGAATTTTTAAGAATGAAATTAAATAATAAATTCTCTATAAAATTGTATTGCAACTATGTAAATTTAAAAAACGAATTAAAAAGATTTAGGGGTAAAAAATGAAAGAATATTTCAACAAATTATATAAAGGCTCAAAAAATGATTTTTATGACCTTGTAAAGAAAAATTTAATTTCAAATAAAAGGATGTTTGTTGTAACAGCTAATCCGGAAACATTAATGACAGCAGAAAACAATTCTAATTTTAGGAATACTTTACTAGACTCTAACACTACAATTATTGCTGATGGAATTGGCATAATTAAAGGTGCAAAGATGTTAGGCTATTCACTACCTGGTACAATTCCTGGCGTTGAATTATGTTCTGAATTATTTAAATATTGTAATAATCTCAACAAAAGTATTTTTCTGTTTGGTGCTACAAAAGAAATTATAGAAAAATTAGTAACCACTATACAACAAAAATATCCAAATGTAACTATTTCAGGCTACGAAAACGGATATGTATCAGATAGACAGGCTATATTTCAAAAAATAAAAGATTTAAAACCTGATGTTGTTTTAGTTGCATTGGGAATTCCATATCAAGAGTTATTAATACATAATAATATAAACGATTTTGATAAAGGTATTTTTGTTGGGGTTGGAGGAAGTTTTGACGTTCTGAGTGGTGCCAAAAAAAGAGCTCCAAAAATATTTATAAAATTACATTTGGAATGGCTATATAGAATTATTAGAGAACCTAAAAGGTTTAAAAGGTTTTTTAATAGTAATGTAAAATATATTTTTAAAATAAAGAAGGAGATTAATTTATGAAAAAATTATTAATAATCCCTGCATACAATGAAGAAAAAAACATAGAAAATACTATTAAAAAACTTTTAGCATTAAATAATCCAGATATAGACTATATTATTATTAATGATGGTTCAACAGATAATACCTTAGCAATTTTAGATAATAATAATTTTAATTATTTAACTTTGCCTATAAATTTAGGTATAGGTGGAGCTGTCCAAACTGGTTATAAATATGCATTATATAACAATTATGATATTGCAATCCAATTTGATGGTGACGGCCAACATAATGTTGAATATATAAGCCAATTAATTCAACAAGTAGAAGCCGGTAATGATTTAGTTATAGGATCTAGATTTTTAGATAATCTTACTGGCTTTAAGTCTACTAAAACTAGAAGGATTGGAATAAAACTATTATCTAATCTTATAAAACTATGTACCGGAAAAAAGATAACAGATCCTACTAGCGGATTTAGAGCTTGTAATAGAAAAATAATAGAATTATTTTCAATGAACTATCCTTATGATTATCCTGAACCTGATACTATAGTAAAAGTTATAAAAAAAGGCTTTAATGTTAAAGAAATTCCTGTTATAATGAATGAACGAGAGCAAGGAAAATCTTCAATAAATATGTTAAAATCTGTTTATTATATGATTAAAGTAAGTTTATCTATTATTATATCAAGTTTTTCAAATAAGGAGTGAAAATAAATGCCTATCAATTTAAGAATTTTTTTAGTTTTAAGTGTTTTTTGTTTTATTTTATTTATATTATATGTTATAAAAAAACAGAAATTATTATTAAAATATTCCCTTCTTTGGCTAGCCTCGTCTTTCCTTATGTTAATTTGCATATTATTTCCATCTTTTTTAAACTTGCTATGCAAAATTTTAGAAATAGAATTAGTTTCTAATTTAGTTTTTTTAATTGGATTTCTAATTTTACTTGTGCTAACATTTGTCTTAACTATAATAGTTTCTGAACAAAAAAATAAAATTGTAGTACTTACTGAAGAAATAGCCATTATAAAAAAGGAATTAAAGGAGTTAAAAAATGATAAAGAAATTAATCAATAAATTTTTCACTTTTTTTAAATATATCTGTTCCTCTACAGCTTGTTATATAATAGATTTATCTGTATTTTCCATCCTAAGTTATTTATTAAAAAATATACCTGGTGTAAAATACATATTAATTAGCACTGTTTGCGCAAGAATACTTTCATCTTTTATTAATTTTATTTTGAATAAAAATAAAGTTTTTGGCCAAGATAAGTCAGATAAAAATAACAATGTAAATTTAATGTTAAATTATTATTTACTAGTTATTGTACAAATGTTTATTTCTGCAATTAGTGCAGAAATAGTTTATAAATTAACAAACTATAACTTAGTATTAATAAAATTTATAGTAGATTGCGTTATCCTTGTAGCAAATTATTTTATTCAAAAGAAATATATTTTTAATAATAAATTTATTAACTTTAAAAATTCATTCAAATCATTATTTGTTTTTATTAAGGAGAACAAGCTTATTTGTGTAATTCTATTTATATCTTTAGTTCTACATATTGCAGTATTATTCACACTAGGTGTTGACTATGGATTAAATAGTGATGATGCAAGTTATATTGCAAGTGGAATTTATTTTAAAAACAATTTAACTATTATAATGCATGGTACTCAATCTGCTCAAATAATGCCTGGAATGACTTACTTAATAGCATTAATTTCATATTTCGTCGGCGAAGGATTAGCATTAATAGTAACATTAAAAATATTATGGATGCTAATGGGATTATTATCTATATTAGGAGTTTATAAAATAGTACGTTTATTCAGTAATAAAATTTTCTCATCAATTTCTGCTGCATTCTTATTAGTAATTGACTTCATATGGATGGATAATACTATTTTAACTGAAACCCCTTTCATGTTTGGATTCATATTTTTAATATATTCATCACTAATGCTAGCAAGAACAAAAAAGCAGAAGTACTTTTATCAAGTAGTCGCATTTTATATGTTTAGCATATTATTTAAAGCAAACATTGCGCCATATCCAGTATTTTTAATTATATATCTTTTATTGAATAAATATGATTTAAAATTACTTGGAAAACAAATGTTAATAAGTGCTGCTATACTATCTGTTTTCTTCATCCCTTGGATAATAAGAAATTATGTTGTTTTTGATAAATTCATCCCTTTGACATATGGTAGTGGTGATCCATTATTATTAGGTACTTACCAAGGATATAATTATCCTGAAGATAATGAAGAAGAATATAAAAAATATGTAGATACTCATGCTAGTGATGAAATGAAATCATATATTAATGGTACAGCAACTGAAAAGCTTTATAAAACAAGATACTATGACTTGGAAAAAGAAAAGTTTATAGCTCAATACCGTATTAAAGAGTGGTGGAATAATGACAAAATTTCTATGCTAAAATCCTATCTAATTTATAAACCATATGTTAATATGTATTGTACTTTTTACTGGGAAACTATATGGGGAATAACTAGTGAAATGATATTACTTATAAGGAAAATTGATATTATATTAACCATTATTTGTGGAATAGTAACTTTATTTAATAGAAAGTATTTCAAGGAATTATTATTTTTAGCTTTTAATTATATTTTCCAAATTGCCGTATACAGTTATACTTTTGCTTTTTCAAGATACGGACAAACTATACTATTTATACGATTTATAATTATTGGTATTGGATTACAAATAATATATAACTTTATCAAAAATAAAATAATTAAATTAAAAAACTATAAACTGGAAAAAGGAGTGTAATAAATGATTAAAGTAATGACAGTTTTTGGTACAAGACCAGAAGCCATAAAAATGGCTCCTCTTGTTAAAGAATTAAAATCAAGAGAAGAAATTGAATGCATTGTTTGTGTAACAGCACAACATAGACAAATGCTTGATCAAGTATTAGAAGTATTTGATATTAAACCAGATTATGATTTAAACATTATGCAGTCTGGTCAAACGTTAAGTGATATAACCAGTAGAGCTTTGAAAGGCTTAGAAGAAATTATGAATAAAGAAAAACCAGATATTGTTTTAGTACATGGAGATACAACAACAACATTTGCTGGAGCTTTAGCTGCATATTATACACAAACAGATATTGGTCATGTTGAAGCAGGTCTTAGAACTTGGAATAAATATTCTCCATATCCAGAAGAAATGAATAGACAAATGGTTGGAGTTTTAGCAGATATGCATTTTGCGCCAACGGAAAACAGTAAAAACAGTCTATTAAAAGAAGGTAAAAAAGAAGAAACCATCTTTGTTACAGGAAATACTGCGATTGATGCCCTTTCAACTACTGTAAAAAAAGACTATAATAACGAAATTTTTGAGTGGTTAGGTAATGATAAATTAATACTTCTTACAGCTCATAGGAGGGAAAATTTAGGTGAACCTATGAGACATATGTTCAAAGCTATTAGAAGAATTGTAGATGAATTTGACAATGTTAAAGTAGTATATCCCGTTCACTTAAATCCAAAAGTAAGAGAAGTTGCAAATGAAATTTTCGGTGATGACGATAAAGTAAAATTAATTGAACCGTTAGAAGTAATAGATTTCCACAATTTCATCGCTAAATCTCATATTATTTTAACAGATAGTGGCGGAATTCAAGAAGAAGCTCCGTCTCTTGGAAAACCAGTATTAGTTTTAAGAGATACAACAGAAAGACCTGAAGGCATTTCAGCCGGTACATTAAAACTTGTTGGTACAGATGAAGAAACAATTTACAACGAAACTAAAAAATTATTAATAGATAACACAGAATATAGCAAAATGAGCAAAGCTTCTAATCCTTATGGAGATGGACATGCAAGTGAGCGAATAGTAGATGCAATAATAAATAAATATAATAAAAAAGGATGAATTATATTATGAAAAAATTATCTATAGTTATACCAATGTATTATGAAGAAGAAGTTGCTGAAGAATGCTATAATAGAATGACTAAAGTCTGTAATTCTATTCAGAACTACGAATATGAAATAATATTTGTTAATGATGGTAGTCAAGATAAGACTTTAAGCATACTAGAAACCATAGCAAAAAAAGATAAAAATGTTAAAATAATTTCTTTTTCTAGAAATTTTGGTCATCAATGTGCAGTAACTGCTGGTTTAAAATATGTTACTGGTGATGCAATAGTTATAATAGATGCAGATTTGCAAGACCCTCCAGAATTGATTCCCGAAATGCTTAAACTTTGGGAACAAGGTAATGAAGTAATTTATGGAAAAAGAAAAAAACGTGATGGTGAATCTAAATTTAAACTTCTTACAGCAAGCATGTTTTACAAAACTTTAAATGCACTATCTGATGTAGATATTCCAAAAGATACTGGAGATTTTAGATTAGTAGATAGAAAAGTTGTTGATGTTATTAATTCTTTGCCAGAACACAATAAATTTTTAAGAGGTTTATTTAGTTGGGTTGGCTATAAACAATATGCTTATGAGTATGAGCGCAAAGAACGTTTTGCAGGTAAAACAAAATATCCATTAAAGAAAATGCTTAAACTTGCCGCAGATGGTATTATAGGTTTTTCTACAAAACCTTTAAAAATATTAGGTGGATTTGGCATATTTTCTATATTTATCTCATTTATAATTTTGATTTATGCTCTTTTATCTTTTATATTTGATTGGAATAATATAACTCCAGGTTGGACTTCTATTATGGTTGCTATAACATTTTTTGCCGGAGTTCAATTGTTATCTCTTTGGATGATGTCTGAATATATTGGTAGAATTTATGATGAAAGCAAAGAACGTCCACAATATATAATCGATAAAACAATAAATATAGAATAAGGTGAAAAGATGATAAAAAGAATTAAAGAATTATATATAAAATATAAAGAAATAATTAATTATTTAATTTTTGGAGTATTAACAACTCTTGTTAATTTAATAACAAAATATATTTTATTATTTACAATACTTGATCCAACTAATGGATTTCAGTTGCAAATTGCTATAATAATTTCATGGGTAGTAGCAGTAATCTTTGCTTATTTTACAAACAGAAAATTTGTATTTGAGAGCAAAAATCAAAATAAGTTAAAAGAATTTATAAGTTTTGTAGTAGCAAGAATTGCAACATTATTATTGGAAATGTTTATAATGTGGTTCTTCGTAACATTATTAAAACTAGATTCAGATTTATATGTAGTAATATTTACATTGGTTGCTCAAGTAGCTGTTATAATAGGAAACTATATATTTAGTAAATTATTTGTATTTAAAAAGACGGATAAATAAATCCGTCTTTTTGGTTATGCCTTTCTGTTTGCTATTTCAATTGCTTTTGCATCAATGCTACCACAATCTTTTGCAGATACATTTTCCCATCCACCATCATGTTTTACTTTTTCATATACTCCTAATTCTTTTGCAATTTCTTCTTTTTTATTGTGTTAATATTCCATTAGGTGTATCTATAATAACTAAAATATTTTCTTCTCTTCCTGTTTCCACATTTGTATAAACAAGGAAATCAGTATCATCTATTTTGCCTTTAAACTCATAACACAATATTTCTGTTTTCCACTCTGTTGGAATAATTGCCATTCCTTCACTTGTAATTTCTAAACTTTTATTTAATTTGCTTTTTGCCTCTTTCATAGATATTTTTGCTTTTGTAAATGTTCTTTCAGTATGATTATTTAAATATCCTGATGTTTCTACACCTAATATTTCCCCATTATCTAATGCAACTTTTACTTTTATTAAATCTGGATAAATTGTTACTCCATTTTGCTCATATGCATAATTTATTGTTACAATTCCACCTTCTTTCAAATAGTAAGTTGCTTTCATATTTGATATTCCACGTGAATTTAAAAATTCTTTTCCTTTTTCCTTTGCCTCATCTTGGCTTATTACCTCTGTTTTTACCTCTCTGTTGTAATTCATATTTACAATATGTCCACCTTTTTTAGCTATTGATATTGTTAAATTATTATTATTTCCATTATCATCTATTTTAGCATTAAAATCATAGACCTGAATATTTCCATTTTCTATTAGCCCATTAGAGTTAAATTCTTGTATTCTGTCTTCTCCAATAAACTCTTTTGCTATTTGCTTTGCTCTTTTCTCATCTATTTCTTCTCCTGTAAGGCCTTTCTTTTCAGCACTTTCCATGTGTTCAGAAAAAGCTCCATCATATATTAATCCTGCATATTCTCCAAAATTTTCGTCTATATTACTAAATGTAGTAGCAGATAAATTATCAACTTGTTGAGCAAAAGCAGTCTTTGTATCTTTTGTAAGTTCTTCCCAACTTATTCTTCCGTTCATTCATATCTGTTGCAAGTTGATTTAATGTATTTTTTAATTCTTTACTATATTCATGTAACTCTTTTAAATTATCTAGATCTTCTTGTGTTAATTCTTCATTATATATATTTTTTCTTGAAAGAGAATAACTATATTCGCTTACTTGATTTAAGAACTTTGAAGTATTAGAAAGCTCATTACTAGATATAGGTAATTGTGCTAAATAAACTTGTGCTAAATTTGCTTCTCGCCATACCTTTGTTAATGTCTCTGCTCCGTGTTCTGGAGTGCTTGTAATTGTTGCTTTAGCTAAATAATTTTCTAAATCTTGTACATAATCTATTAATTCATATAAAGCAAAATTGTATTGATTTTGAGTTGTAATAGCATATTCTTTTTTTTCTTTGTATAAAAAATATCCTAAAATAATACTAACAATTAGTAATACTATTAAAATTCCATAAAGATATTTTTTTTTCATGTTTTCTAAATATTTATTCATGTTTCTTCTCCTTTACTTACAAAAATGATGTTTTCCAATTGTTTTTACAATTGTTTTTGACCAAATCCACTTATTTGTTGCAGTATTTGGGTTAAAATAATATATACATCCATTTGTAGGATCCCAACCATTTATTGCATCTTGAGCAGCTTTTACAACTGTTGAATCTTCACTAATTGGATGATTTATTTGTCCATCTGAAACTGCTGTAAATGCACCAGGTTGATAAATTACACCTGCAATTGTATTTGGAAAATCCGCATGTTTTACTCTATTTAATATAACTGCACCGCACTGCAACTTGTCCTTCATAGCTTTCTCCTCTTGCTTCCCCGATTGATGGCTCTTGCTATTAATTGAACATCTGAAGTAGAACTTCCTGTCGCAGCAATAACTTCATTGTCCACTAAACTTGTAGAAAAATATATTAAACAAATTGCTAAAATTATTGTTATAAAAATATAAAATATAGTTTTCAAAATTTCCTCCTATTTATTATAAATTCCAATTTTCATCATCAAACATAGTTTGCATTGTTTTTTGTAAAATTATACTTTTTTTATAATTTTTTATGATATAATAGGTAAAACTAATTTTATGTTGAATTTTAAAATAATTTGTCTTCTATGGAGGTTTTTTATGAAGAAAATTTTAATATTTTATGGTTCTTATGGTGGTGGTCACCTGTCTGCTGCAAGAAGTATAAAAGAATATATAGATTCGAATTATAATAACTATCAAATAGAAATGGTAGATTGCGTTGAATATGTTAATAAAGCGTTAAACAAAGTAACAACAAAAGCTTATTCTGACATGGCTAAAAATGCTCATTGGATTTGGAAAAAAGTATATTACGGTGCTGAAAAAGGTGCCGTTGCAAAAATGAATGATGAAACTCAAAAATTAATGTCTATCAAGTTAAATAAACTATTGCAAGAGTATGAACCAACCCTAATTATTTGTACACATCCATTTGCTAGTCACATGTGTGCAATTTTAAAAAAGAAGAAAAAAATCAATTGTAAAATTGCAACAATTATCACAGATTACGCTCCTCATAGCCAATGGCTTATGTATCCAGCTTATGTGGATTATTTCTTTGTTGCACATGATGGAATGAAAGAAAATTTAATTAATAGAGGTATAAAAGAAACTCAGATAAAAGTAACTGGAATTCCTTTATCTAATCGTTTCCTAGCTCATTATGATAAAGAAAGTATTTTATCTGAATTTGAATTAAGTCCAGACAAAAAAACTATATTATTCTTTGCAGGTGGTGAGCAAGGTTTTGGAAAAGACAAAGTTTTTAATATGCTTAAATCTATAATAGAAAACTTTTCTAATTTGCAAGTAATTGCTATATCTGGAAAAAATGATAAAATGAAAAAACAATTTGATGAATTAGTAGAAGAAACAAATTCTAGTGAAAATGTAAAAATTATTAAATATACAAATAAAATTCCAGAGCTTATGAGTATTTCTGATTTAGTAATAACAAAACCTGGTGGCCTTACAACCACAGAAAGTTTGGCTTCTGGATTACCTATTATTGTTATTAATCCAATTCCAGGTCAAGAAGAAGAAAATGCAGAATTTTTGGAACAAAAAGGAGTAGCTGTTTGGCTAAAAAAACATGATAAAATAGAAGAAGAATTATACAAAATATTAAATGATCCAGAAAAGTTACAAAAAATGAAAATCAATGCAAGACTTTTAGCAAAGAAAAATTCAACACGAGATATTTGTGAAACATTGCTAGAGAAATTGTAATTTGTTTAAATAATACAAAAAACACCTCATATAATAAATTGAGGTGTTTTTTATAACTCTCTTCTTCCTTCTAAAGCTTTACTTAAAGTAACTTCATCTGTATACTCTAAATCTCCACCCACTGGTATTCCATGTGCAATTCTAGTAACTTTTATTCCCAATGGCTTTATAATTTTAGACAAATAAATCGCAGTTGCTTCTCCCTCTACTCTAGGATTTGTAGCAATTATTATTTCTTTTATATCATTATTTGCGATTCTGTTTAATAATTCTTTTATTTTTATATCTTCTGGTCCAATTCCATTCATAGGAGATATTGTACCATGTAAAACATGATAAACTCCTTTAAATTCATGAGTTCTTTCCATTGCCATTACATCTCTTACATCTTCTACAACACAAATTACAGAATTATCTCTTTTAGGGCTACTACATATTGGACATGGGTCTGTATCTGAAATGTTATAGCAATTGCTACAATATTTTAGCTTCTCTTTTGCATTTATAATTGAATTTATAAACTCCTCTGTTTCTTCTTTACTTAAATCCAACATGTGAAATGCAAGTCTTACAGCAGTTTTATGTCCTATACTAGGCAATCTTTCAAAACTTTCTATTAATTTTTCTATTGATGGTGAATAATAAGACATACTACATCATCCCTGGAATATTGTATTTTCCCATACTTGCTGCTTGTGCACTATCTACTTTTCTTAGAGCTTCATTTACACATGTTAAAATTAAATCTTGTAACATTTCAACATCGTCTGGATCTACAACATCTTTTTTTATTGTTATTTCTTTTATTTCTTTTGAACCAGTTACTTTTACAGATACAGCACCGCCACCGGCTGTTGCATCAAATTCTTTTGCTTGTAATTCTGTTTGTGATTTTTCTATATCTGCTTGCATTTTTTTTGCTTCTTTCATTAATTGGTTAATATTCATTCCTCCAAATCCGCCCATTCCTGGGAATCCACCTCTTTTTGACATTTTAAAATCCTCCTTTATTCATCTATTATATTAATTGGAATATCTAAATCTTCTATTCCAGTTTTATTGTTTACTGTTTTTGCACTATCACTTTTAGTAATAAATTTTAAATGCATAGCTTTTCCGCATTTCTTCTGAAACAAATTTTTCTACTAGTGCTTTATTTTCATATTTTTCTAGCATTTCTCTTCCAAAGTCATTTTTATTTGCTAGTTCTACTTCTACTGTCATATCATTTAATTGACTTGCCTTGCTTCCTATTAAGTTTACGTATATAGCCATTTTACCACTTTGTTTTACCTTATTTATTACATTATTCCAATATGAAGCACTTGGTGCACTATTTCTTTGATTTTGAGGTTCTATTTTTCTTTCTTTTGGCGCTACTGCTATATTCTCTTGCTTTTGCACAGGAGCTATTTGTTTTCTATTTACAACTTGCTCTTGCAATACAACATTTTGAGGCACAACATTTACTTCCATACAAGCTTTTATTATTCCTGCCTCAAACATTATAGCTTTTTGTGATGACCATTTTATATTATTTGCTAGCTCAGATAATTCAGAAATTAATCTTAATAATCTTTCTTTATCAGTACTATCTGCTAATTCCTTTATATTTTTTATTTCTTCTTGATTATATATTTCTAATTTTGATGTAGATTTATATACTAAAATATCTTTTATATATTTTATAAGCTCCCATAAGAAATTATCAATATCCTTTCCCTCTTCTAATATAGTATTTACAATATTTATTGCCTCTTCTGGTTCTTTATTAATAATTCCTTTTGCTAATTTATTTATATATGTTATTTTAGGTATTCCTACTAAATCTCTTACCTTATCTTCATTTATTTCTTCTGTTTGCTCTGCTGCACATCTTTCCAAAATACTTATAGCATCTCTCATTGCACCTTCTGAAAGTATTGCAATTAATTCTAATGCTTCTTTAGAAATTTGTATATTACTTTCTTTACAGATTATCTCTAATCTTTTTATTATATCTTGTGTTGATATTCTTTTAAAGTCAAATCTTTGACATCTAGAAAGAATTGTTGCTGGTAGTTTTTGTGGTTCTGTTGTTGCTAAAATAAATTTAACATGCTCTGGTGGCTCTTCTAATGTTTTTAATAATGCATTAAATGCTCCTGTTGATAACATGTGAACCTCATCTATTATATATACTCTATATTTTGCTCGTGTTGGTAAAAAATTAACCTCATCTCTAATTGCTCTTATATCTTCTACGCTGTTATTTGATGCAGCATCCATTTCCACAACATCTGTAAGTGAACCAGAAAGTATTGCTTTACATATCTCACACTCGTTACAAGGCTCTCCATCTTTAGGATTTAAGCAATTAACTGCCCTTGCTAAAATTTTGGCTGCTGATGTTTTTCCTGTTCCTCTTCCACCATTAAAAAGATAAGCATGTCCAACTCTTTTTTCAATAACTTGGTTTCTTAATGTTCTTGTTATATGTTCTTGTCCAACCATTTCGCTAAAATTTAATGGCCTAAATTTTCTATATAAAGCAGTATATCCCAAATTTCTCACCTCTTATATAAATTTTAAGTTAACTTCTCTATGGAAAGCAACCCACATAAAAATTTGCTACTTATCGCTGCTTCCTTCCGGACCTGACGAGATTCATAGTTTTTTATTGAATTACTCTCCATACAAAAGTTAACTTAAAAATACCATGCTTATTATATAATTTTATTTAAACTTAATCAAGTTTTTTATATTAAAATCTTTTAAAAATAACGTTTGTTAACTCTGAATCTTCTTTTGTTGAAACCCCATCTTGTAATATATTACCTGTTGGTAAATCTAATTTAACATTAGATTTGAAATTATATCCTAATGTAGTTTCAATAATCACATCAAAGCTTACTTCAAGTTTTACATTTTCAATATCTATTCCTGCTTTTTCTAAAAGTTTTCCATCACTTACAATTTTTTCTTCTTTGTTATATGTATATTCTCCTATATCTTTTTGTAAAATGCTAAAACCAATTATTCCACCCTGATTACTTATTTGTAAAACTTCTGGATTTGTTGATAATGCTCCTTCATATTCTAGAGAATCATTTACAATATATTCTTCATTTTTATAATCATATGTTAATTCATTTGTACTTGGTCTATATATTACAACTGTTCCTTTTTCAGTTTCTTTATTTATTATAAAATTACAGAATTTTATTTCCTTTATTGTGTCTTGCTTTTTATAATTACTATTTTTTTCGAAGGCAAAATATATATCATTTTTTTGAATTAAGTTTGCTTTCCATGTATCTCCTTCGTTTTTTATATCCTCTGTTTGCGCTGTACTCATTACACTTATACTCTTTAAATTAAATGGCATATTTTGCTCGCCTTCAACATGATATTTAAACATTAAAATTCCTGCAGTTAACAATACTAGTACTATAATAAATATTATTACATAAACATGTATTATTCTTTTTTTAAAAAAGCTATTTTGCTTCATTTTTTCCTCCGTTTCATTTTTCTTAACATTTTAAAAAAATCTTTTAAAATATATTCACAATCTTCTTGCAAAATTCCTGTTTCTACTTCTACTATATGATTAAATTTGTAATTTTCCATATTTATAACAGATTTGCAAGAACCTGTTTTAGGATCTAACGCTCCTATATATATTTTTTTTATTCTAGAATTAACAATTGCTCCCATACACATCATACAAGGTTCTAATGTTATATACATTTCACAATTTTCTAATCGCCATGCATTTAATTTTTTATTTGCTTTTTCTATTGCTAAAATTTCTGCATGTGCAATACTGCTATTTTTATTTTCTCTTAAATTGTGAGCTTTCGCAATTATTTCTCCATCTTTTACAATAACTGCGCCTACTGGTATTTCTAATTTTTTATATGCTTTTTTAGCTTCTTTTAAAGCTTCTTTCATAAATGTTTCTTTATGGTTTACCAAATTATTTTCTCCTTTAATATCTGCTAATTTTTTCACATATAGCAATAAATAGTATAACACAAATTTGTTAAATATGCCAATATATTTCCTACTAATTAAAAAAAATGAATTAATTCGCAGCTAAAGCTGCAAATTAATTCATTTGGTGCACTTAGCTGGATTCGAACCAGCGGCCTCTCCCTTAGGAGGGGAGCGCTCTATCCACCTGAGCTATAAGTGCATACATTGGTATTATACACTAGTTTAAATGTTTTGACAAGAAATATATATTATATTATAATGAATTGGAATTTGTTTAATTAAAAAGGACTGATATATATGCAACGTATTTTAAGTTATGTTAGAAAAGCAATAGATGATTATAATATGATAGAAGATGGAGATAAAATTGCAGTTGGTCTATCTGGTGGTAAGGATTCTATAACCTTGCTTATGGCTCTAAAAAATCTTCAAATATTTTATCCCAAAAAATTTGAAGTTATTGCAATTAGCATAAATCCTGGTTTTGAATTTTTTAATAGTGATTTTTTAAAAACTACTTGTGAAAGAATTGGTGTTCAATATGTAGAAGAAAAAACTCATATTAAAGAAATAGTTTTTGATATAAGAGAAGAAAAAAATCCATGTTCTTTGTGCGCAAATTTAAGGAGAGGAATATTAAATAGTGTAGCAATTAGAGAAGGCTGTAATAAAATAGCATTAGGTCATAATGAAGATGATGTTTTAGAAACTTTCTTTTTAAATTTATTATATGGAGGAAATATCAGCACTTTTGCTCCAACAGCCTATATGGACAGATCTAAAATAACTTTAATTAGACCTCTTATTTATGCTCCAGAAAGATGTATAAAAACTTTTGTAAAGAAAAATGGTATAGAAGTTATGCCTAAATGTTGCCCAATGGATGGAGTTTCAAAAAGAGAAGATATGAAAAATTTAATTTGGGAATTTCAAAAGAAAATTCCTAATGTTAAAGCAAATATTTATGGAGCAATTAAAAGAAGTAATATAAAAGGATGGAACAAATAGGTTCCATCCTTTTTATTTGTTATTACTTTAGTATTTCTCTCATTCCATTTCTTAAGTCTTCTACTAATATATCTGCTTCTTCTAGGTTTTCTCCTTTTACACCCATGTACAATTTTATTTTTGGTTCTGTACCTGATGGTCTTATACATCCCCAAAAATCATTTTCTAACTCAAAATATATAACATTTGATTTTGGTAAATCCTCATTATATGTTTCTCCTGTTATGCAGTCTTTAATTTTGCCATTTGAATAATCTCTTAATTTTAATACTTTATATTTTCCAATTTCTTTTGGAGGATTGTTTCTTATGTCTTCCATCATATCCTTTATTTTTTGAGCACCTTCTGCTCCTTCTAAAACAATAGCAATTTGGCTTTCTTTATAATATCCATATTTTTTATACATGTTTTGCATATTATCCCAAAGAGTTAATCCTTGTTTTTTATATAGAGCCGCTGCTTCTGAAAGTAACATTAAGGCAGCTATTCCATCTTTATCTCTTACTCTATCTCCAACTAAGCATCCATAACTTTCTTCATATCCCATTATACATTTATATGAATTTTCTTTTTCGAATTCTCTTATTTTTGCTGCTACATTTTTAAATCCTGTCAATACCTCAAATAGCTTTACTCCGTTTTCTTCGCATATTTTATCTGTCATATTTGAAGAAACTATTGTTTTTATCAAAGCAACATTTTTATCTAGTAGTCCTTTTTCTCTTTTTTGATTTATTAAATAATCTGCAACAGTAAGGCCTATCATATTTCCATTAAATAATATGTAATCTCCTGTTTTGCTATCTCTTACATGTAATCCTATTCTATCTGCATCTGGGTCATTTGCAACAACTATATCTGCTTGTATTTCTTTTGCGAATTTTAGTGCAAGCTCAAATGCAGCAGGGTCCTCTGGATTTGGATAGCTTACAGTTGGAAATCTTCCATCTGGTTCTGCTTGTTCTTTTACTATATGTACATTTGTAAATCCTAATTCATTTAAAATTCTTAAAGCTAATTTTTTTCCTGTTCCATGTAATGGCGTATATACTATTTTTATATCTTTTCCATATTCTTTATCTATTTCTTTATTTAATGCAATTGATTTTAAATACTCAATATATTTGTTGTCAATTTCTTCTCCTATTGTATTATATAATCCCTTTTTTATTGCTTCTTCCTCAGTAATTTCTTTAATCTCCGAATAGTTTTTTATTGCATTTACTTCTTCTGTTATTCCCGCATCCACAGGTGCAGAAATCTGTGCTCCATCTTCCCAATAAACTTTATATCCATTATATTTTGGTGGATTGTGGCTTGCTGTAATTACTATTCCAGAAATGCAACCCAGTTCTCTTACTGTATATGATAGCTCTGGTGTTGGTCTTAAAGATTCGAATCTATATGTTTTTATACCATTTGCATTTAATATTAATGCAGCTAATTTACTAAATTCTTGTGACATATTTCTTGAGTCATAAGCAATAGCAACCCCTTTATCTTGCCCATTGTTTTTTACAATATAGTTTGCCAACCCTTGTGTTGCTTTTCCTACAGTATATTTATTCATTCTATTTGTTCCTACTCCCACAATGCCACGTAGTCCTGCTGTTCCAAATTCTAAATCTTTATAAAAGCTATCTTTTATTTCTGTTTCATCATTTTTTATTTTTCTTAATTCTTCTTTTGTTTCTTCATCGATTTCATCACTTTCTAACCATTCCTGGTATCTTTTTAAATAATCCATAAAATCCTCCTAATTATTGATATATAATTTCTATGACCTATTGTGATATTTATTATATAATTCTCTTGCTGTTTCTACACTGTCCACTCCTGTTTTCCCTTTTACTGGAGCAAATTCTTCTTCTCTATTTACTCTTAATATTGCCATGTCATCTAATTTTTGAAAACTATCAAATATAAAGCTTTCAAATTTATATGCATTTGGTTCACTAGGTTCAATTATATCTCCTTTTTCATTCATATATGTTGCTTTTTTAAAGGCACTATGATATGGCAATTTATTATTCCCTATATATTCTATTGCTTTTATATTAAACATATTGCAATTAATATGTGATTCTCCATATACTAAATTTCCATTCTTATCTTTTTCTTCTGCCATTTCATCACTAATTTCTGTATATTCTATTACAGCAGGTTTTCCGTTCTTTTTGCAAAAAACTCCTACTTTTTCTTTAGGATTTGCTTTTACTAATGATTTTCCTATTGCTAATACTTTTTTATCTACTGCAACTCCAATAAGTATTTCATCAACCATTTTTACTAAAGGATTGTCAACAGGTCCAACAAAAATCCATTCTACTCCGTTGTTTTTCATGTCCTCTACAACATTGTTTTTAAACATTGCTTCAAAAATTCCGCCATGTCCATCTGCGGCTTCTTTTATTATTCCTTCTTTATCCAATAAAATTTTTCCATCTGTTCCTACCATAGGTAATTCACCTTGAATAAAAAATTTTATTTTGTCTTTTGGATAATTAAAATAATTATTTTTTTCAAAAAATTCCATCGTTTGTTTATTATTTTCTCTGCTTGTCATTATGTACCATGGAATATATACATCATAATTTGTTTTTGCAGTTTTTAAATTGTCGCACAATATTTCAAATAATGATTTATCTGGTTCTATTCCGAGCATAAACGTTCCTTTTGGTCCATTATGTCCGAAGTCTTGTTCCTTGCCCCCCTGCCATTGTAACAGCAGCTAATTTTCCTTTTTTTATTTCCTCAATTCCCAAATTTTTATAATATTTTCTTTCTTCATCAGAAATATTATTTTTATCGATATATGTTATTGGTTCTATTTTTGCTTCATCTTTTTCGATTGGCTTTTTTGTATTTTCATATAACTTGTTTATTTGTTCAAAATTAATATTTAAAATTTGATTTATTAATTTTTCTTTTTTCTCTTGTGTCAATTTATCATAAAAAGCTAATAAATGTTCTTGATTGTATTCTTTTAAAATTTCTTTTGCTTTTAAATATTGGTTATCCACTTTAAGCCTCCTAAGATTTAATTTACTCTTGTTATATTATATCAATTTACATTTTTAGTCAATAAATTTTAAAGAAAAGAGCCAGCAATATGCCAGCTCTTTTCTAGGAATCAAAATTTTACTATGATAGAGATCTTGTAACCTTCATCGCACATTCCAATAGTAAAATTAATTATCTTTCTAAAGTCTCTTACAATATTCTCTACCTCTTCTCTAAAGGCCTCAATCTGTTCAAGTTCAGCCCTTACCCAGATTTCATACTCGATTTGATGCTTTTTCGCACTAAATCCAATATTTAAATAGTTCTGGCTTACTCCAAGCATCTCAATAGCTTTTCTATCTATCTTCCGCTTGCAATCTTTAGTTTTCATAAATCTATGCTTCCTTTCATAAAATTTTATCGAACATATTATATCAATTTTTATATGTTATGTCAATTAACTTGTTTTTCCTTATATATTTCAAAAACATCTTCTATTTTATTTATGCCAGAAGTATTTATAATATATTCATGTTCATCTAATATTTCTCTAATATCATCATCAAATTCTTCTACTTCAAAGCAATTAATTACTGTTATATATTTTTTATTGTTTCTATATTTGCTAAAATATTTATCTACTATTTCATTTACCTCTTTTATGTATTTTTTACTACCACTTATTAACACTATTAATTCCTTTTCTCTTTTTGTTTTTTCTTTTAGCTTACTTTCTATATTTGTAATTTTTTGTATTTTAGTATTTTTCCAATTAATATTTAATATTCGTTCTTTATCTTTTTCATTTAAAACTATTTTAGATAAAATTGTTTCTACGTTTTTTCTTAAATCAAATTCTAAAAATGGAATAACTTCTATTTGTTCTTCTATTTGTTTGTTTAAATATGGTAATAACATAGTTACTAAATGAACACTACTTACATAAAATCCACACACTTTTTTTATACTGTTAGATTTCTCCATATTTGAACCTCCCCTAAGTTTTCCTACTGGTAAATTTTACCATTTATTTCCAATTGTGTCAATTAAAATCGTATTCTCTAATTCGACAATGTATATTTTTTTATTTTTGGTTAATACTTTTTTTAAAGAGATTTATTTACATTTTTTTAATTTAATAGAAATTCTATATTATTTTTCTATTAATTTTGGAGGGTTTAATTTGAAAAAAGTAATAAACAATGTGTTTTTTAAAAGATTTTTGATTTTAATATTTCTTCTATTTATTTATACTATTATATGCGCAGTTTCTTATGTTAATGCAGTTTCTTCAAATATTGAATCTAGTGTTTTTAGGTTACATGTTATTGCAAATAGTGATTCTAAAGAAGATCAAGATTTAAAGTATATTGTAAGAGATAATATTTTAACATATATAAATGAGATTTCTAAAAATGCATCAACTAAAGAAGAAGTAATAGAAATAGCCCGAAATAATATTGATACAATTAAACAAATTGCGCAAGAAACAGTTTATGAAAATGGCTATAATTATTCTGTTAATATTAAAATAGGTAATTTTGCTTTTCCTACTAAACAATATGGAGATATTTCTTTGCCTGCAGGTTTTTATGATGCATTGAGAGTAGAAATTGGAAGTGCCTCGGGTCAGAACTGGTGGTGCGTAATGTTTCCGCCTTTATGCTTTGTAGACGTTAGCTCTGGTGTTGTTCCTGAAGAATCTAAAGAAGTCTTACAAGAAAATTTATCTTATGAAGAATATAATTTGTTATCGGAAAATCAAAATAATTCCGACATGAATTTTAAGTTTAAAATTGTCGAACTTTTTCAAAATATAGGGATAAAATTGGCACAATCTTAAAATTTTATTGTAAAACGCTAGATTTTGTGATAATATTTTATAGTAATTAGAGTGTATAATTAATTACACTCTAATTTTTTAAGTAAAAATTTTTAAGGAGCAATTATGGAAAAGTTAGTTATTACAGGTCCTACACCTTTAAAAGGTGAAGTAAATATAAGTGGTGCAAAAAACTCCGCTGTTGCAATACTTCCAGCAACATTATTAATTGATGGCGTTTGCGTTATTAATAATGTGCCTAATATTGTAGATATTAAATTATCATGCGAAATATTAGAAGGCTTAGGTGCAAAAATCAAATGGATTGATAAAAATTCTCTTGAAATTGACACAAGGAACATAACAAAAACAGTTGCTCCTATTGAATTAACTAGAAAATTTAGAGCCTCATATTATTTAATTGGTTCTATGCTTGGTAGAAAAAAAGAAATAGAAGTTGGTCTTCCGGGAGGATGTAATTTAGGTCCAAGACCTATAGATCAACACATTAAAGGTTTTGAAGCTTTAGGAGCAAATGTTGAAATAGTTGGTGGAAACGTTAAAGCAAAAACTGATAAATTAATTGGAACTAGCATATATATGGATATTGTTTCTGTTGGAGCAACGATGAATGTTATGCTTGCAAGTGTTTTAGCAGAAGGTACCACTACAATTGACAATGCTGCAAAAGAACCTCATATTGTCGACCTTGCAAACTTTTTAAATACAATGGGAGCAGATATTCGTGGAGCTGGAACTGATGTTATTAAAATAAATGGTGTTGAAAAACTAACTGGTGGGAAAAGTTATTGCGTTGTTCCAGATCAAATAGAAGCTGGCACATTTATGCTTGCTGCTGTTGCTTCTCGTGGTGATATTACAATAAGGAATTGTATTACAAAACATTTAGAATGTGTAACAGCAAAGATTCTAGAAATCGGTGGAAATGTGGAAGCTGGTGAAGATTTTTTAAGAGTTTGGTGTGATAAACGCCCTTCAAAAGCAACAATAAAAACTTTACCTTACCCTGGCTTTCCTACTGATTTGCAGGCGCAAATGGGAGTTGTTCTTTCTATAGCAGACGGAACAAGTATTATTAATGAAAGTATTTGGGAATCGAGATTTCAATACACAAATGAATTAAATAAAATGGGAGCTCAAATAACTTCTCAAGGAAAATCTGCAATTTTTGAAGGTGTGGAAAAACTATACGGTGCTTCTGTATATTCAACAGATTTACGTGCAGGAGCTGCTTTAATAATTGCTGGAATTATTGCAGAAGGTAGAACAGAAATATATAATCTTGGTCATATTGATAGGGGTTATGAAAATATAGAAGAGAAATTTAGAAAGCTTGGAGCTAACATAGAGAGGGTTCAAGAGTAAATGTTAAAATTTTGTAGTTTATTTAGTGGAAGCAGTGGAAATAGTTTCTTTGTAAAAAGCAACAATACAAATATATTAATTGACATTGGTGTGAGTGCTAAAAAGATAGAAACAGTCCTTCGGAGAACTTAATATAGATATAAATAATATTGATGCCATACTTGTAACACATGAGCATGTTGATCATACTAAAGGTATAGGAAACATATCAAAAAAATATAATATACCTGTATATGCAAATAAAAAAACTTGGGAAGCAATGCCACAAGTAAATGAAAAAGTTTCTATTGAAAATCACAAAATCTTTTCAACAGGAGAAAGTTTCAGTATTAGTGACTTGAATATTTTTCCATTTCAAACACCCCATGACGCAGCTGATCCTTGTGGATTTAATATTTTTGCGGATGGAAAAAAGATCAGTATTGCAACAGATTTAGGCAATATGAATGCTTCTGTTTTTAATTGCTTAAAAAATAGTAATTGTATTCTTTTGGAGTCTAATTATGACCCAAATGTATTACAATGTTCACATTATCCATATTATTTAAAACAAAGAATTTCTAGTTCAACGGGACATTTATCAAACAGTTTAGCAGGCAAAACTATTTCTAAATTGATAGATTCTGGACTGGAAAGAGCCTTGCTTATACATTTGAGCAAAGAGAATAATTTTCCTGAGCTTGCTAAACAAACCGTCTTGGATGAAATTAAAACAGACAAAAACTTTCCTATATATGTAGCACCTCGAGATAAACCAAGTGATTTTTTTGAGGTTAGTTAATTTTTTTGGGGGGATGTAGGAAAAAAATTTTATATTTAATTATTTTGGGGCTACTTAAATAATTAGATTTTTTTCCTACAACATTAAAAACATTTTAATAATTTTTTATTTTCTTTAATAATTTTTTTGTGAAAATTTTTATTAGAATTTTTCTGACAGTAAAAAATAAAGAAAAAAATAATAAGATTTTAAAAATCATTTTTTTCACCTTGAATAAAAATTAGTCTTTCGACTGTTAATAGATTACTACACTTTCCAAAAAATGTCAACAATAATTTTACGACATAATATTCCAAATTATTACAGAAGTCAACATTCCTATTATATCTCCAATTAATGCTGCAATAAGAACAAATCTAATTTTTTTAATGCCCACTGCACTTGTGTATAAAGCAATTGTATATAATGTTGTTTCCGTTGACCCCATAATTGTAGATGTAATTAAGCCGTATTTTGCTGTCAACTCCATATTTATTCATTATATCTGTTCCTATTGCAATAGATGCACTTCCGCGAAATTGGTCTTAATATTGCAAGAGGCATAATTTCTAATGGAATATGTAATAAATTAATTACTGGTTCTATTAGTTTTATTATAAAATCCAAAACCCCAGAATATCTTAATGCACTTATAGCTACAAACAAACCCACTAATGTTGGAAAAATATTTATTACTATTTCTAACCCTTCTCTTGCTCCTCTTAAGAAAATATCAAATACACTTTTTCTTTCTATTAATCCAACACTTACTATTAATAATATAGTAAATGGTATTGCCAAATTAGAAATATAATTAATAATTTTCACTTTTATTTTCCCCTTAAAACTTTTTCATCAATATTTTTGCTGAGCCTATTGCCGCTATTGCTGCGCAAATTGTTGCAATCCAAACTGGAACTATCATACCTGTAGCATTACCAGATTTTAAAGAACTTCTTATCGCAATTACTGTGGTTGGTATAATTTGAATTGATGCAGTATTTAAAACAATAAACATCGCCATAGAATTCGATAATACATTTTTATTTTTATTCTCTTTTTGCATTGATTTCATCGCTTTTAGTCCTAATGGTGTTGCAGCATTTCCAAGTCCCATTATATTTGCAATTATATTCATCGATATTTCTTCATGAACTTTATTTTCTTTTTTTATATCTGGAAATAATTTTTTCATTATTGGTGATAGCATTTTTGTTAATTTTTTTACTATATTGGTTTCACAAGCAATTGTCATTATTCCATTCCATAAACACATTGTCCCGAGCAAAGAAATACATAGTTCCACAGCAGATTTCGTTCCATCGAAAACTGCCGTATTTATTTCTTCCACTCTGCCATTAAAAATTCCATACACAAAAGAAACAATTAAAAATAATGGCCATAATATATTTAGCATAAAAAATCCTCCTTTTTTAATTTATTCACAATTTATTTCTAATATTCTTACACATATAAATTACAAATTTACATTGTTTTTTATATTTAATAATTTTTTGAAAAATTTCCAAAAAAAGGAAGATTGTTGTTGACCTTTTACAAATTTTATGATATTATTTATTAAAGTCGATTTGTCGAAAAATGTAAAATTAAGGGGGGTTATTTATGAAATCAACTGGTATTGTAAGAAGGGTAGACGAGTTAGGAAGAGTTGTAATACCTATTGAGCTTAGAAATAAATTTGGTATTACAGAAAAAGACCCTATGGAAATATATGTCGATGGTTCTTCAATTATATTAAAAAAATATGAACCAAACTGTATTTTCTGTGGAAGCTCAAAAAAATTAATTGATTACCAAGGAAGATTAATCTGTGAAAAATGTGCAGAAAAAATTGGTAAGGCAAAAGCAGAATAAGAAGTTCAATAATTGAACTTCTTATTTTTTTACTATTTTAAAAAGTATTGATATATTTCGTTTTTGTTTGTATTTCTATCTTTTGCAATTTTTTTAATAATTTCTTTTTTATCAAATCCTTGTTTTTTATAATATTCAAAATGTTCTTCCAAAGACATTTCGTTTAATATTTCTCTTTTTTCCTCTTTCTCACTTTTATTATTTCCTTCTAGTATTAAAACATATTCACCCTTAGGTTCATTTATTTTTTCTAGCATTTCAGATATTTTTCCTCTTATATGTTCTTCATGTATTTTAGTAATTTCTCTAGCTAAGCATATATTTCTGTCTCCAATTTCTTCCAACATCATTTTTAGTGTATTTATCAATTTGTGTGGAGCTTCATACAATATTATAGTTTGAGTATATTTTTTTATTTCTGCCAACTTTTCTTTTTTTTCTTTTATATTTACAGGTAAAAATCCAATGAAAATAAATTCATTTGTCTTCATTCCTGAAGAAATTAATGCATTTATTGCAGCACATGCTCCTGGTATTGGAATAATTTCTATATTATTTTCAATTGCTGCTTTTACTACTACTTCTCCTGGATCAGAAATTCCGTGGTGTCCCAGCATCTGTGACTACTGCTATATTTTTACCTTCTAAAATTCTATCAATTAATACTTCTTTTTTTATATTTTCGTTTTGTTTATAATAACTAATTAATGGCTTTGATATATTTAAATGATTTAATAATTTTAAAGTATGTCTTGTATCTTCTGCTGCAATTAGATCGACTTCTTTTAAGATGTTTATTGCTCTTATTGTTATATCATCTAAATTTCCTATTGGCGTCGCAACCAAATATAATTTTCCTTGCATATTTTTCTCCTTTATTTTTTGTTATATATTTCCAGCACCTCATCTGTATATTTATTATTTTCGTCATAAATATATAAAGGCTTTTCAATTTTTAGAAATTCTCCTGCGTTTTTTACAGCTTTTATTAAAACTAGATTACTGTTTTCCTCTTCTTTAGAATAAATAAATCTAATTTTTTTTGGTTCTATTTTATATTTTCGTAAACATTCTATTATTCCTACAAGCCTATCCGGCCTATGAACCATATATAATTCTCCATTATCTTTTAATAGTTTACTTGATACTTTTATTATATCTTCTATATTGCATTTAACTTCATGTCTAGATATTAATTTCATTTCATTTTCATTTTTAATTCCCGAGTTTTTTTTCATATATGGTGGATTTGTAACAATTGCATCACAACTATTATTTTCTATAATTTTATTTAAATTTTTTATATCTTCATTTATAAAATCAACATTTTCCAAATCATTTAATATAATAGATTTTTTAGACATTTCATAAACTTCTTTTTGTATTTCAATACCTACTATTTTTTTTGCATTTATTTTTTTTGATAATAAAATACTTATTATTCCGGTACCACTACCTAAATCTAAAACTGTACTATTATTTTTTATTTCTTTTGCAAAATCAGATAATAAAACACTGTCTATACCAAAACAAAACCATTTTTTATTTTGAATTATTTTTAGTCCTTTATATTCTAAATCATCAATTCTTTCGTCTTCTTTTAAATTTACTTCCATTTTCTCTCCGTCAACAATAATTTATTTTTTCATATATTATATATTATAATACTTTTATATAAATTGCAAGGAGAATGGTTTTGGAAGATAGTCGCTCAGAAAAAAAGAAAAAAAAATTTAATTTTAAAAAAAGGAAAGATTGCACAATTCATTCTATAAAAGAAGTAGAATATTTTTTGTGCAATCTTGACAAGGCAGTAAAATCAATCAAAATATATAAATTCTTAAAATAGTTATCTTTTGAATGGTTCTTTAAAATTAATTTCTTTATCCGGAAATTCTTGATTTTCTTTTCCATCTATTAAAATCTTCACGGAATTAATTTCTTTTAATTCTGTAACCGTATTTACTATTGATTTTATTATTAATTCTTCTTGTTCCTTTCCTAACTTTTGTCCATTAATAAATTCGTTTGAAAAATCAATATAAATGCAATCATTTTTTATCTCAATTTTATTTAATTTAGTTCCATCCGGAATAAGTTTAACCAATTTTTCGCTTTTTGGACCATTTATCAATAATTCTATTAGTACTTTATATGGCTCTTTTATTAATTCTTTTGCATCAATTTTTCTTGCTTCTGGCATAATATTTCCTGTTTCTATATTAAAAAAATATAAAGTAATTATTGTTTGTCTTAATTGTTCATCTGTAATTTCTTCTTGTGGAATATATTCTTGATTTTTATTTTTATTTTTTTTATTGTTTTTATATATTAAAAATCCTGCTCCTAAAACAATTAAAATTAAAATAAGTATACTAACATACATTACTATTTTTTTATTATTCATAAAAAACTCCTTTAAAATTATTTTTTATTTAATATTATTAAAGACAAGTTTTTTTAGAACTTTTTTATTAATATTTTTTTATTTAATTATCCATTTTTTATTTTCTATTTTTATTTAATTATTTTTCTATTTTACCTTTTTAAATTCTCTTTTATTTTTTTTATTTCTTTTTTAGTAGTTTTATATCCTATATCATATAAATATTTTGTTTCTGACATATCTAATAAAGAAATATTTTTAGTTTTTATTTTTATTAAATATTCTAGTCCTTCCAATTCATAATTTGATAGTTCATGGCAAAGAATTTCAAATGAATTTCCTACAACCTCAATTACATTATTACAACATTTTCCATCATCTTCTTTTTCAAAAACAGCACCTATTATAGTAGTAGCCCCAAATTCTTTTAAACTCTTCCATGGAATATTCTCTCTTATTCCTCCATCCACAAGCTCCAAATTTTTATATTTACATGGTTCAAAAACTAATGGATAACTACAACTTGCCCTTACAGCTCTTCCTATATTTATGTTATTCACATATACCGTTTTGTCTGAAAACCTTGCTCTTTTGTTTTGTGAACAAAAGCAATATATTTTTCCATTATGTACTTCTATACTAGGAATTAATAATGGCATTTTTATTTGATTTATATTTTTTATATTTTTTAAATCAGCCGCATCATCAATTATTTTTTCTATTATTTTTCCATCATTAAAACCTTTTATTATTATTTTTCTTTTTACTAATATCCCATAAATTAATTTTAATATATTTTTATAATTTATATATTTAATTTTTTTTGAATATCTATTAAATAAATAATATATTTCATTTGAATTATATCCCATAGCAAAAAGTGCTGCTATAATACTTCCTGATGATGTTCCGGAAATATAATCTATATTTATT
>ULMG01040883.1_pt1 | contig 46212 bp, 50 predicted proteins | sample 1951601 | NCBI WGS metagenome assembly ULMG01 (sample SAMEA4835545, study PRJEB28245) | human gut metagenome | biome: gut microbiome; material: fecal sample | place: Denmark | collected 2008
AGATGTATATACATGGAATAAAGCACAAGAAAAATTAAATGATAAAAATGTTACAAGAGAAAGAAGATATGACCATCCGTTAAAAGGTTTAATTTTTTGTAGGGAATGTGGAAAAATTGCAACATTAAGATGTAGAACTGAACAAAGAAAATCAGGGAAAATATGGAGAGCAGATTATTTTATATGTTCAAATAGAAATAGTTATAGGTCACTTTGTGAATGTAAACAAATACAAGCAAAAGCAATTGAAGATGAAATAAAAAGAATATTAAATAATGAAATAGAAAAGATAACCTATTCAAGTGAAGAATTAAAACAAATATATAAAGATGCACAAATAGGATTAGAAAAAGAAAAATATAAATTAGAAAAAAACTTAAGTAGTTGTAAAAGAAAACTAGATTTATCAAATAGAATTTTAGAAGAATTATATGAAGATAAAGTAAATCAAGTAATTAGGGTAGAAGATTTTGAGAAATTATATAATCAAACAACTGAAGATAAAAAAGAAACTATTAAAAAAATAAAAGAGATAAAAGTAGATATAAAACAAATAGAAGAAAAAATAAATGTTGTAGATATGGAGAAAATAGAAAACAGAGCTAAAGAAATTTTAAGTTTAGATAATATAACAAAAGAGATGTATCAAAAGCTAATTGAAAGAATAGAATTTGATAAAGAAAAAAACATCTTTGTAAAATTTAAATTTGCTAAATATACTGAAAAATAAGCTAATATAGACATTAGCTATAAATTTAATTAGTACTGGACTTAAGGAAGGTTAAATACATACAGTAAACCATAAAAGTATGCCAGATTTAGATGACGAAAAAATTAAAAGCGAAATCATGGAACTTCACAAATCAGTATATGAGAAATTTGGCTATGAAATGAAATATATAAGACCACCAATGGGAGAGTATAGTGAAAGAACTCTAGAAATAACAAAATGTTTGGGCTATACAACAACAATGTGGAGTTTTGCATATGATGACTGGAACGAACAAAAACAAGGTAGAGAAGAATATGGGAAAACAAAAGTAATTTCTAATGTGCACAATGGAGCAATAATACTATTACATGCAAATTCTGTAGATAATAGTAATATATTAGACTCTTGCATAAAAGAAATAAAAAACATGGGATATGAATTCAAAAGTCTAGACGAATTTAAATTGTAATTTGTGTGAGGGGGATTTCTAGGGACTGTCCCTTAAAATCACCAAACCTGGGGATTTTGGGGGCTGTCCTGAATTGATCCGGAATTAAACAAATTAGAGGAGGAGAACATGAGAAATAAAAGACACACAAGATTTTATAATAAAGTAAACCAGATTTTAGAAGTCCCAAGAGAAGTAATGGAAGAAGTCCCCAAATTTACAATAATTAGTTTTGATGAAATGTTAATAGAAAATTATAAGGGAATTTTAGAATATGAAGAATTTTATATAAAGCTTAGTACAAAAATAGGACTAATAAATATAAATGGATTTAATTTAACATTAGAACAAGTAACAGAAGATGACATATCGATAAAAGGAAAAATAGAAAGTGTATCAATCGAAAGAACAGAATAAATAAGAACGGAGGATAAAAGGTGTTTTTAAAAATATTACTAAACTACATATTGGGATATGTAAATATAAAAGTTGAAGGATTTTTTATAGAAAGATTTATAAATATTTGTATAAGCAAGAAAATATTACTATGGAATATGAAAAGAGAAAAATCAACAATATTATATGCAAATATTGGAATACAAGACTATAAGAAATTAAAAAATATAGCTAAAAAAACTAAAACAAGAATAAGTATACAAAGCAAAAAAGGAATGCCATTCTTATTACATAGGTATAGAAAAAGAAAAATATTTGTTGGGCTATTGGCAATAATATTTATTGCTTTATTCATGATGTCAAAATTTATATGGAATATAGAAGTAAAAGGAAATACTAGAATTTCAAAAATAGAAATCTTAGAAGAATTAAGTAAAAACGGATTAAAAATTGGAACATACAAAGGAAAAATAAATGCGAATTCAGTTATAAATAAAATTAGACTAGATAGAGAAGATATAGCTTGGATAGGAATAGACATAGAAGGAACAAATGCAATAGTAGAAATAAAAGAGACAAGTAAAGCACCAGAAATAATAAATGAAAATGAGTATTGCAATATAATATCAAATAAAGAAGGTATGATTACAAAAATTAATGTTCAAAATGGTACTGCCGTAGTAAAAGAAGGAGATATAGTAAAAGAAGGAGATACCTTAGTTTTAGGATATTTAGAAGGAAAATATACAGGAATTAGATATGTACATGCAAAAGCAGATATAGAGGCAAAAATTTGGTATTCAAAAAAAGAAAAAGTTTTTTTAAAACAGCAAATACAAGTTCCCACAGGTGCTACGGAAGAAAAGTATACATTAAATATAAATAATTTTAAAATAAATTTTTATAAAACCCTTTCAAAATTTGAAAATTATGATACAATAAATGAGAATAAAAAATTAAAGCTACTTTCTAATTTTTATTTACCGATAGAAATAATAAAAAAGACGAACTACGAGTACAAATGCGAAGAGAAAATATATACGGAAGAAGAACTTGCAAAGCTAACAGAAGAAAAAATAGAAAAAGACTTAGATGAAAAAGTATCACAAAAAGAAAACATAATAAACAAACAGACTAATATTTATCCAAACGAAGATTACATAGAGGTAGAAGTCATATATGAAGTGCTTGAAAACATCGGTAGCGAAGACAAGATAATATTTTAAAGGAATGGGTGGTAATATGGAACAAAGGAGCCTAAGGGTCTTAGATACAAACAAAACATTTTTCTCAAAATTAACTAGCACAATTACAAAAATGCTTATACCAACAAAAGTAAGCATAAATGGAATGATGATTTCTATAAAAAGAAATAATTTAATAAAGGCATATTCAAATTATGAGGTTGCCGTAAAAGAAGACGATATAGATAAAAAAGATAGCCTATTTAAAAAATATGAAGAAGCATATAGTTTATATCTAGAAGCAATAGATAAATATATAATGGATTCTGTATACAAAAAGGTTAAAAATAATACAGCATCAGAATTTGAAAAAAATGCTCTTGCAAAATACTATATGGTAGTAAGCTTAAAACAGAATCAATATATAGAATATAAATATAAAAAACAAGAATATTTACTTAAAGTAGATTACGAGTCAGTGATAAACTTAAAAAAACAATCTACAATAGATAAGTATAATGAGTTTTATGTTGCAAAAATGGACTCATTATATAAAGGACTTTTAAAAAATTATTCAATACAATTAGCAGATACTGTAAGCAGTAAGGTAGAAGAAATAAACAATATATATATAAAAATATTTAAATGTTTAGAAGACTATATATCAGATATATTACCAATAAAAATGAGAATAAATAATGGCGAAGAATATAAAAATATTCTAAACGATTACGATAAATATGAAACAATGCAAGTAGGAAAACAAGATGAAAGAGATATTATAAGAAAACAAATGGTGCTATTAGGAATTAGTAGAGAATTATTTACACATAGCCTTCCACTAATTGCAGCAGAACAATGCTATATAAAACTATTGAAAGATACAAGAAAATTATTAGAAAAGCAAGAAAGTAAAGCTAAAAAAGAAAGAACATTTGAGCTTTTAATAGAACTAATAGAAGAATATAATATACGACTACTATCTACAAAAGTATATTGGGACAAGCCAGAAGAAAGAGAAGAATATAAAAAGTTCTGGGCAAAATATAATGAAATTCAAAAAATAGAAAATGAAGAAGAAAAGAAAAAACAAAAAGAAATACTATTCTTGAAAAATGACTTAAAGAAACTAAACAGAAGTAAAAACAATTACAGTAAAGTAATAAAAATAATAAAAGAAAAATTAGTACAACAAGGAGCAATAAGACAAATAAAGAATACTTGTAAAACTATGGAGGGGAGCTATAAAAAGCAAGTAGCATAAAGCTTGCTTTTTGTAAGATTACTAAATGAAAGTTGTAGAAATAAATTTTTTGGATATAGAAGAAAATAAAGAATATGAAAACACAATAAACAAAGTAGTAGAAAAATGCTTTGAGGAAGAAAACTTGCAAAATAAGAATTTATACATAAATGTGATTTTAACAGATCCAAAAAACATAAGGGAAACTAATAAAAAATATAGAAATATCGATAAAGAAACAGATGTGCTATCATTTCCAATGTTTGAAAAAGATGAGATACCAAATATAGAAGGAAACATACTGGATGTATTAGGAGATATAGTAATATCAATAGACAGAGTAAAAGAACAAGCAAAAGAATATGGACACAGCTTTGAAAGAGAATTATCATATATGGTTGTTCACGGATTCTATCATTTAATGGGATATGACCATATGAAAGAAGACGAGAAGAATATAATGAGACAAAAAGAAGAAAATGTCTTAGAAAAATTAAAAATATTAAGGTAAGGGTGAAATTAATGGGAAGAAGAGAAAAAACAAAAGCAAAAAATGCAAATGGAGTAAAAATATTAATAATAATACTTGTATTACTATTGATAGTTGCAGGAGTATTATTTGCATTAAAAGCATTAAAGAAAGGACAAGTAGAACAAGTTAATAATGGAGAAGTTCAACAAGAAGAGAAAGAACAACCAAAATTAAAAATAGTAAATCAAAATTCTAAATCTAGACCATATGCAGTTATGATAAATAATAACCATGCAGCATGGCCACAATGTGGAATAGGTGATGCATATATAGTATATGAAATTGTTGCAGAAGGTGGAATAACAAGAATGATGGCACTTTATAAAGACCAAGATACAGCAAAAATTGGTTCAATAAGAAGTGCAAGACATTATTTTATAGATTATGCAGAAGAAAATGATGCAATATTTGTACATTGGGGAGGAAGTCCACAAGCATATTCAAGACTAAATTCAATAGATTCAATAGACGGAATAGCACTAGAAGGATCAGTATTCTTTAGAGATAAAACACTAAAAAGAGATTTAGAGCATACTGGATTTACTAGCATGAAAAATGTAAAAGAATATGCAGATAAAAAAGGTTACACAAGAGATACTAAAAAAGATTTATTATTAAATTACAGCATAGAAGATATTGACATGAGCAATATACCAAATGTTCAAACAGCAGATAGTGTAAGTATAAAATACTCAGATTATCAGACAACAAGCTATAAATATGATGCAGATAAAAAAGTATATTATAGAAGTATGGCAGGAAAGCCAAATGTTGACTTAGAAACAGGAGAACAATATACAGCAAAAAATATAATAGCATATGCAGTAGATAACTACACATTATCAGATGGAGAAAATAAAGGAAGGCAAGATATAAAAAATATAGGAACAGGTAAAGGATATTATATCTCAGAAGGAAAAGCAATTCCAATAACATGGGAAAAGAAATCACACAGTGAGCAAACAGTATATAAATACGAAAATGGAGAAGAATTAAAAGTAAATGATGGAAACACATTTATACAAATCTATCCAACAACAGGATCAATAAGTATTAAAGCAAATGAAACAACACAAAACGCAGTATAAATATATAAAGAGGTAAATTCAAAAACTTGAATTTACCTCTTTGATTTATTTGGGGTTAACTAAACAAATTCCAATTTAATCTTTTTTTCCTCCGAAAAATATGATAAAATAATTTCGTAAAAACAAATAAATAAGCGAGGTAAAAATGGAAAAATTTAAATCAGGATTTGTTTCAATAATAGGAAGAACGAATGTAGGAAAATCAACACTAATAAATAGCTTACTAGGAGAAAAAGTAGCAATAACAGCAAATAAATCACAAACAACAAGAACAGTAATAAAAGCTATAATAAATAACAAAAATTCACAAATAATATTTACAGACACACCAGGAATACACAAACCAAAAACAAAATTAGGAACAACAATGAATGATAATGCGTGGTCAACAATTCCAGAAGTAGATATAATTTTATTTATAGTAGAAGCAACATCAAATGGTATTGGAAAAGGAGACCAAATGATTTTAGAAAAGCTTAAAGAATCAAATAAAAAAGCAATACTAGTAATAAACAAAATAGATTTAATTGAAAAGGAAAAACTTCTAAAATTAATAGATTTATATAATAAAGAATATAATTTTGTTGCAACAATTCCAATTTGTGCAACACAAAATGAAAATACGAATAAAATAATAACAGAAATAGAAAAAAATCTTCCAGAGGGACCAGCATATTATGATGTAGAAGAATATACAGACCAAACGGAAAGACAATTGGTGGAAGAGCTAATAAGAGAAAAAGCATTAAGATTACTTGACCAAGAAGTACCACATGGAATATATGTAGAAGTAGAAAAAATGAAATTAAGAAAAACAAGCAAAAATCAAGATATATACGACATAGAAGCAACAATATATGTTTTAAGAAAGTCACATAAAGGAATAGTAATAGGAAAAGATGGAAGCATGTTAAAAAGAATAGGAACATATGCAAGACAAGATATTGAAAAAATGCTAGACACAAAAGTAAACTTAAAACTATGGGTAAAAATAAAAGAAGGTTGGCAAGATAATGACAGCATAGTAAAAAAATTTAAAAATGAATAAATTCATATAAAAAAACAAAAGATAAAATTAGAGGTAAAAGTACATATGCAAAAAGAAAAAAGGAAGTGTTTAATATGCTAAAACAAATTGCATGGAATACCTTTAAAAATACAGGAGATATAAATATATATTTAGAATTAAAACAAATAACTAATATAGAAGAAAATATGAAAGTAGGAAATTATGAAACTATTGAAAGTAAAAGGAGTAGTAATTGCGGAAAAAATAGTATCAGACTTTGATAAAATAGTTACAATACTAACACCAAATATACGGAAAAATAGAAGTTGCAGCAAAAGGCTCACGAAGACCAAGGAGCCTTCTTCTTGGTGCAACTCAATTTTTGTGCTTTGGAGAATATCTTTTATATAAAAGTGGTAAAACATATAGCATAAATTCGTGCGAAACGATAGAGATGTTTTACAATATTAGAACAGATTTGGACAAGCTACAATGTGCGTCAAACATAACAAAAATAGTAAATGAAGTAACAACAGAAAATCAAAATACATATAGAGTATTGCAACTATATTTAAACACACTTTACACAATATCAGAAACAGACAAAAACTTAAGCCTTGTAACATCTACATTTGTATTAAGACTGCTATCAATAATAGGATATAAACCAATAATAGAAGAATGCCAAAACTGCAAAACAAAAGATGATTTAAATTATTTCAGTTTTAAAGATAATGGACTAAAATGTAAAACATGTGGAAAATTAGACAAAGGAGCAATAGAAATAACAGACACAACAAAAGATGCAATAAGGTACATAATACTTGCCAATCCTAAAAAACTATTTTCATTTAACGTACCACAAGAAAGCATAAAAGAATTGCAAATAATTTCAAAAATATATTTACAAGAAAAACTAGAAAAAGAATTTAAACTATAAATAAAATTCATAAAAATTCTTGCTAAATAAAATATATTAATATATAATACAAATACAAACACTTTGAAGGGAGAGATTTTTATGAACATAACAATAACAGGAAAAGAAGTAAAGGCAACAGATGCAATAAAAGATTATGTAGAAAAAAAGATGGAAAGAGTAGAAAAATATTTTGATGGAGATATAGATGTTTCTGTTACAATAAAAACAGAGGGGGCAGAACAAATAGCGGAAATGGCTGTTAAAGTAAAACAAGACTCATATAGAGCAGTAACAGCACACAAAGATATGTACGCATCAATAGATAAAGACATAGACATATTAGAAGGACAAATAAGAAAATGGAAAACAAAAAAAGATAAAGCAAATAAAGAAGATTCTATAAAAGCATTAAACAACTTACCAACAGAAGGAGCTGTAGAAAACGAAATAATAAAAACAATTTATTATGACTTAAAACCAATGACAGCAGAAGATGCAAAACTAAAATTACAAGAAAAACCACAAGACAGATTTATAACATTTATAAATCAAGAAACAAACAAAGTAAATGTATTGTTTAAAATGAAAGATAACAAAAACTTTGGTTTAGTAGAACCAGAAGCATAATAAAGAAGGCAGGAACTTAAAGTTCCTGCCTTTATGTATAAATACACAAAAGTAAAAACTAAAAATTCCTGCTAAAACTAAAATAGAATTAATAACTATTTCATGTTATTTTCAGCTTGTTGGATTAATTTTTTAACCATGTTACCACCTATTCTACCAGCGTCTTTTGCAGATATATCACCATTATATCCGTTTTTTAGGTTAACTCCAACTTCGCTAGCTACTTCATATTTGAATTTTTCTAATGAAGCTTTTGCTTCTGGAACTAAAGTTTTGCTTGAATTTGATGCCATTTCTTTTCACCTCCTAGGACTGAAATTAATCATTTAAAAGCAATATTTGCTTTTCAATAATTATGATGTACATAAAAAGATTTTTTAAACTAGAAATTTTTGTAAAAATTATTTACATACTAAAATTAAATAAATTGTAATTTGTAATAAAAAATGTTGAAAATAGATTTGCTAATGATATAATAAAGAAAAAACAAAGGAGTAATTATTAATGTATAAATTAGTAGCAATGGATATAGACGGAACTCTTTTGGATTCCTACGGAAATATCTCAAAAGAGAATATAGAAGCAATAAAAAAAGCAAAAGAACAAAACATAGAAGTGGTTTTAACGTCAGGGAGAATGCCAAAAGCAATGTTAGCAATTGCAAGTGAAGCAAATGCTAATAACTATTTAATTTGTGGCAATGGAGCGATGATATATGATGTAAATAAAGAGGAGATAATTTATAACAATTATCTTTCAAAAAAGAAATTGCTTGAAATTATAAAAATATGTGAAGAAAATAGCATATATTATAATGTTTACACTAATGATGTTATTGTTACCAAATCTTTAAATTATAATCTGTTATATTATCAAAATGAAAACCTAAAAAATCCAGAAGAAAAAAGAATAAAAATGTATATAACAGAAGATATATATAATTATGTAGAAAATTACACAGGAAATGACTTCTTAAAAATAACAATATGTGACAGCGATGAGCTTGTTTTCAAAAGTATAATAAACAAATTAAGATCAATAAAACAAGTAGATATTTTAGAAGTTTCTCATATGTCAAAAAAGATGATAAAACATGGCTCACAAGAAATAGAAATAGCATATTTTTATACAGAAATAACAAACGAAAATGCAAATAAATGGACTGCAATAGAAAAATTGATAGAACACTTAGAAATACAAAAAGAAGAGGTCGTTGCAATAGGAGATAATATAAATGATGAACCAATGATAAGAAATGCAGGTCTCGGAGTAGCGATGGGGAATGCATCTCCATATATTAAAAGTATAGCCAAAAAAGTAGTAGCAGATAACAATTCAAGTGGCGTAGCCGAAGCTATTAAAGCCATTTTAAACTGACAAAATATTACAGCTATATTACAAAAATATTATTTTTAAATTACAACATTCTAATTTGTTGTTTTTACAGTAGAAATGTTATAAAATATAATAAAATACGAGTTATTAGGAGGAGTTAATTATGGCAGTAAACCCAATGCAAAAGAAAGCAAGAAATTCATTCTTACTAGGAATGATAATCACACTTATAGTGTGTGCAATAATAGGAGTTATACTTTATATTGCGGTAATAGGACCAGAAAATAAAGCAAGTAAAGAAAAAGGAACAGCAACAAAAGCATATGCTTTAAATAGAGACGTAAAATCAGGACAAGAGATTACAGCTGATATGCTTAGCCCAATAAATACATATTCAAATTTAATACCTCAAAACTATATAGATTCAACAATATTAACAAGTGTAGAAAGTGGAAAAAAGGTAGTGGCTAAGGTAGATTTATACAAAAACACAATATTAACTGCAAGTACAGTAACAACAGAAGAAAATACTGTAACTAAAGATGTAAGAACAATGGAATATAATATGCTAACATTACCAATAAATCTTACTATTGGAGATTATGTAGATATAAGAATAACATTCCCAGATGGACAAGATTTTATAGTAATAGCAAAGAAAGAAATAAAAAATATTCAAGGAAATACAGTTACATTTGATATGTCAGAAGCAGATATAGTAATGCTAAATAGTGCAATTGTTGAATCATATATAATGAAAGCTTCTAATATATACATTGCAAAATACGTAGAGCCAGGAATGCAAGAAAAAGCTGCAAATACATATGTGCCAACAGCAGAAGTTATAAGATTAATTGAAACTGACAGCAACATTGTATCTACAGCAAAAAATGAATTAACATCAAGATTTGATGCTAATATAAGAAACCAAATGAATTCAACTGTTAACCAATATTCAGAGCAAGGATTAACAAATGTAGAAGAAGGAATACAAAAACAAATAGAGGATGCTAAAAAAGCAAGAGAAGAATACTTATCATCATTAGCTCAATAAAAAGACGAGAAAAAAATAGGAGGCTTGCAATTGAAAAAAATAGGATTTATAGGAGCATTCGATAAAACAGATTTAATATTATATGTTGCAAGAATACTAGTAGAATTACAAAAGAAAGTATTAATAATAGATTCTACAATATTAGGTAGAGCTAGGTACACAGTACCTAGCATTTCGCCTAGTAAGTGCTATGTAACAGAATTTGAAGGAATGGATGTAGCTATAGGATTTGATAAGATTGAAAATATAGAAGATTATCTAGGAACTGCACAATTACAATATGACATGATACTAATAGATATAGACACACATGAAGATTTTATTGGGTTTGATATGGAAAATGCAGATAAAAATTATTTTGTAACAGGATTTGATAATTATTCATTAAAAAAAGGATTGGAAGCAATAGGAAAAATGCAAAATAAAATTCCAATGACTAAAATATTGTTTTCAAGAGATATGTTACAAGAAGAAGATGACTACTTAAACTTTTTATCTTTTTACTATTCAATACAATGGAATGGAGATAAAATATATTTTCCATTCGATAATGGAGATAGCACAGTAATAATAGAAAATCAAAGAGCGGCAAAAATAAGTTTTAGAAACTTGAGTACAGAATATAAAGATGGGTTATTAGAATTAGCTCAACAAATTGTACCAGAAACAAGAAATGGAGAAATAAAGAGAATTATAAAAAATATTTAAAGGAGCAAAAGAAGAATGGCAATCATATCATTTTGGAGTGAGGGTGATAAGGAAACCGGAAAAACACTGTCACTTGCAGCAATTACCACTCAGATATCAATAGAAAATACATATAAAACATTAATTTTTAATACAGAATACAATGACAGTACATTAGAAAACTGCTTTTGGACACCAAAAAAACCTAAAAAAGAAATGTTTATGATTGGCAATAGAGCAGACCTTGCAACTGGAACTACAGGCGTTGCAAAAGCTATATTAAGTAACAAAACTTCTCCAGAAATTATAAAGAATTATACAAAAACAATATATAAAAACAGACTAGAACTATTAACAGAAGATAACATAACACAAGAAGATTACCAAAGTCAAAGAAGAACATATAAAGAAATAGCAAAAATAGCAAATAAATATTACAACCTAGTTTTTGTGGACATAAGTGGAAACCCAGACGACCTTACTACAGCAAGTATCCTAGAAGAGTCGGATTTAATAATAGTAAATTTGCCACAAAACTTAAAAAAAATTAATGATTATATAGAATTAAAACAAACAAATAGAATTTTTAATAAAGATAAAACAATAGTGCTAATAGGAAAATGCGATAAAAACTCAAAATATAATGCAAAAAATGTATCTAGATATGCAAATATTAGAGATTTGTATCCAATTCCATATAACACTCAATTTTTGGAAGCAACAAACGAAGGAAAAATAACAGAGTTTTTTACAAAATTTAGAGGAAGAGTTCACCCAGATGAAAATACATATTTTCTAGACGAAGTTAAAGAAACTTCAGAAAGAATACTTGAAAAATTAAAAGAATTGCAAATGAGAACATAAAAAACAAAAGAAAGGGGCACAGAAAATGGTATTAAACATTATATTAATCTTTGTTGTACTAGTAATAGCTTTTGTAAGTGTAAAGTACTTTATAAAGAAGAACAAAGAGGCAGAAATTGAAGAGGATATTCCTGTAGAAGATAAAACATATACAATAGAGGCAACAATGGATTTCGTAAAAAGAAGATTAGACGAAATTACAAAAGTAAACCTTTATGATATAGGATTATCAGAAGAAGAACTAAAAAGAAGAAAAGCCAAAAAATATGAATTAAGAAAAGCTTTAAAAGGCTGTACATATGGAGACGTAAATGATAAAAAATATGTTAAGGAATTAATATATGATTTATTATACAAAGAATATGGAATAAATGAAACAAACATATCAAAAGCAATTCCATTTGACATACCATCACTTTTAACCCCACAAGATAAATTCGACATATTAATATATATGTACAAAAAAGATTTTGGATATGAAGCTTTAACACAATTAATAAAGAAATATAATTTAGCAACATTAAAATATGTAGCAGGAGAAGCAAAACCTTGTTATGTAATAACAAATGAAGAAATAAATGATATATACGAAAAAGAACAACTACAACTATCTTTTGCAGATAAATTAAATGTACTAACACAAAGAATATATCAACACTATAAAGGATATAGTAGCATAGATGAAATAAGAGACATGAACATAGATGGTGTATCTGGTGGTGTATCTGGTTTACCAGAAAGCTTTTTAAGCCAAGTTGCACAAACAGATGGAGATTACCTAGAACAAATGACAGAACATAAAGTGCCAAGAGCATGTGACAGTATCTGGATTTTCTTCCAAGGTAAATCAATAAGATTAGCATTCCTTTCTTTTGGAAAAGAAAGCGAACTAAAAAGAGTATGTCAAAATATATACAAATACAATAATCCAGGACAATTATCAGATACAAACGGATTTAAAATTAACGAAATGAAAGATGGTTCTCGTGTTGTTGTTGTAAGACCAAGTTTCTCAGAAACATGGGCATTCTTTGTAAGAAAGTTCGACGTAAAAAGAGCAACACTAGAACAATTAATAGTAGCACCAGGAAAAGAAGATGCAATAGATTTATTAAAATTCCTAGTAAAAGGAGCAAGAATTACAGCACTTACAGGTGAGCAAGGTTGCCGGAAAAACAACAATGCTTATGGGTATGATAGAAAATATATATGAAACAATGAACATAAGGGTTCAAGAAACAGCGTTTGAGTTGCACTTAAGAAAAATATATCCAACAAGAAACATATTATCATTTAGAGAAACAGATACAATTTCTGGACAAGCAGGTTTGGACGTTCAAAAGAAAACTGATGGTAGTGTTAACATCATAGGTGAGGTTGCAACAGATCCTGTAGCATCTTGGATGATACAAGCAGCCCAAGTAGCATCAAAATTCACATTATTTACTCACCATGCTAAAACATTTCCAAACCTAGTAACAGCTTTGCGTAACTCAATGCTTAGAACAGGGGTATTTACAGATGAAAGAACAGCAGAAGAGCAAGTTGTTCAAGTATTAAACTTTGATGTACACTTGGTAAAAGACTTTAGAGGTAGACGTTATATCGAAAGAGTAACAGAATGTATTCCTGTAGAAGATAAAAATGAATATACATATGAACATCAAAATGAAAAAACAATCGAAGGAAAATTAAATAAATTTATGGATAATGCAACAAGGTACTTCACAAAAGTAACAAACAAGGAACTTTATAAATATGTAAACATTATGGAATATAGAAATGATGAATATGTTATGACAAATAAAATATCAGACTACAACATAAAAGAAATGAGAAACAACATGGACGAAAGTGATGTAGCAGAATTTGATAAATTTATAGAAAGAAACTGGGGAAAACAAAACGTAGGAGTTGCAGCCCAAGGTGACCCACAACCAACAAGAAGAGGAAGACCTAAAAAAGCATAAAAATGAGGTGAGAAACAAAAGATGTCAAACCAAACAATATTATATTTTATGGCAGGTACAGTAGCACTGTTCTTAATTGTAGTAATTGCATATGTAATATTAAGAAAAAAAATGGGTAAAAGCGAAATGAGAAAAATGAAAGAACTACAAGAAGGAACAAAAGAAAAAAAATTCTCATCAGACGTAACTTATCAAAAATTGTATCTAATATATAATAAAATTCCTCTATTAAAAAGATATGTAAAAAAACTAAGAAGAAAAATAGAGATTATAAGCATAGAGGATGAATACATAACAAGAAGACAAACAGCAAAAATAATAACAAACTCATTACTAGTAATAATACCATTAACACTTGCAATTTTCTTTTTTACAAAAGGAAATACGCTATTAAGAGTAATTTTATTAATGTTTGAAGTTTTCTTAATAGAAACAATAATGACAGGAATGGTAGACAAACTAGACACAAAATTATTAAAACAGCAAATTGATTTTTTTGCAGAAATAAGACATGCATATCATGAATTCAACATGGTAGAAGAAGCAATATATGAAGTATCACAAAATGACGAATTAGAAGTTTCTCGTCAAGGAGAAAAAATATATGAAATACTAATATCAGACGACCCAGAAACAGAACTAGAAAAATATTATGATGTTGCACCAAACAGTTATTTAAAAGAATTTGCAGGTATTTCATATTTAACAAGAGAATTTGGAGATAGAACAATAGATGGAGCATCGTTATACCTAAAGAACTTAAACAATATTACACAAGAAATGCAACTAGAAATATTGAAAAGAGATAAATTAGATTATGTATTTCAAAGTTTATCAGTAATTGCAATGCTACCAGTATTGTGTTTACAGCCATTAAGAAATTGGGCAGTATCAAATTTTTCTTTTACTTCACAATTTTATGATGGAAAATTAGGACTAATAGCACAAATCATTTTGATAATAGCAACACTTATCTGCTATATTTTAACAAGAAAATTAAAAGATAGTGGAGCAATAAAAGATGAATACAAAGATCCAAATAATGTATGGCAAATGAAATTATACAAAAATCCAGTAGCAAAAAAGATTATAGATTTATTTATTCCAAAAGAAAAAACAAAAGAATACAGGAAAATGATAAAACTAATGAAGGAATCAGCAACAAAACAAAAACTGGAAACCGTATATGTAAATAGACTTACAATATGTGTTGTTACATTCTTATGTTCAATACTACTATTTTTACAACTACACAATGTAGCAGTAGACTATGTATATAATGAACCAACATCAGACTATAACATAATGGGCTCAATGTCAGAAGCAGACCAAAAAGACGCAATGGAAGTAACAAAAGCGCAAAATATAGTATTAGATAAATTTAAAGGTAATAGAAAAGCAACACCACAACAAATAGAAAGAGAAGTAAGAAATTTAAAATTTTATCAAGATGCAACAGACCAAGAAATACAAAAAGCAGTAGAGCAAATACAAGATAAACTACAAATAATAAATGCAGAATATTTAAAATGGTTTGAACTATTATTAGCATTTGTATTTGCAGGAATAGGTTATATGGGACCAAAATTAATGTTAATATTCCAAAAAATGTTAAGACAATTGGAAATAGAAAACGAAATAATGCAGTTCCAAACAATAATACTAATGCTAATGAAAATAGAAAGAGTAAATGTAGAAATAATACTAGAATGGCTAGAAAGATATGCAAACATATTTAAAGAACCTATAACAAAATGTGTTAACAACTACGAAGCAGGTGCATGGGAAGCACTAGAAGAATTAAAAGAAGAGGTTGCTGCACCACAATTTATACGTATAGTAGAAAGCTTACAAGCAGCAGTAGAAAAAATACCTATTTCACAAGCATTTGATGAATTAGACAATGAAAGAGAATATTATCAAGAAAAAAGAAAAGAAACAAATGACAAACTTATATCAAGAAAGGGATTAATAGGAAAAATAGTGGGATTTACACCAATGGTATTACTATTTGTTGGTTACTTAATTATACCATTAGTTGTAATAGGATTCCTAAGCATGACAGAAGCATTTTCAACAATGTCCACATCTATATAAAATAGGAGGAGTATATGGAAAACGCATCAAAAGCTTTGCTAATTGCAGGAGGAGTATTAATAGCAATATTAATAGTGAGTGTATTAGTAGTAACACTTAATATTGTAAATTCTAATCAAAAAACAAGAGAAAAAGCACTCGCAACAGAACAATTAGCAGAATTTAATCAAAAATATGAAGCATACAATAAAAAAGCTTTAAGGGGCACAGACATAATAACTCTAAAAAATATGGCAAAATCAGAAGAAAATGCTGTTAATCTTATTGTTACTGATATTGATGGAACAACCAATATTAATGTAGACCTTAACACAAACAAAACTGCTATATTTGCATGTACAAATGTAGAATATAATAATGGAAGGATTACTGCGTTATCCTTTCAAAAAATAAAAGATTAAAATCAGGAGAATTATATATGGAAAACGCATCAAAAGCTTTAATAATTGCAGGAGCTGTTTTAATAGGAATTTTAATAATTTCTATGGGAGTTTTACTTGCAACAACATTGCAAAAAACAGCAAAAACATATTATACTTCAATGAACACAAATGAAATTCAAAAATTTAATTCAGAAATAACAAAAAATTTTATAATCGAAAATGGAAATACATATATAACAGCCCAAGGCATAATAACACTAAAAAATATTTTAAATACAGAAACATATGAAGAGAGCAATATTAATAATAATATTAGTAATATTATGAGCAACAAAAGCGATGCCGAATTCTTAACAACAAATGGAACAAAAAATGAAAAATACAAAGTTGAAATTGGGTATTCAACCCAAGGAATGATAAACTATATTAATATTAATATTACTAAATAGAACAAATTAATGTAGGGGTCGCTGTCCTCGGCGACCCGCACTTCGAAGACAATGCTTAAAATCATTGTAAAAAGCAAAAAAAATATTGCATAATATCGCAAAAAAAGTTATAATTAGGGAGGAAGTATATTTGAAAAAATCATTTTTAATAATAACAGCAATAATACTAATTATAATATTCATAGTACTAGGGTATATTTTTGAAGCACAATCAAAACAAAATGAAGCTATATCATACAATAAACAATACGAAAATTATTTAGGAAAAGAAATATACGGAGCAGAAATAGCAACACTAATAAACAAAGTAACAGAACAAAATGAAAGAAACAATGTTTCAAAAGATGAAAATGGATATTACATAGATAATGGCACAAATAGTATAAAAATAGATTTAAAAATGATAACAGTAGAAAAAACATATCCAATGGAATTAATATACAAAAATGATGTTACAAATTTTGTTAAAAACTTTAATGTAATATTATTTAAATGCACAAATATAGAGTATCATAAAGAAACAGGAAAAGTTAGCAAACTTATATTTGAGCAAATAGAAAAATAAATTAGTTTTTAATATTTTTAGGACATGTTTTCTAAAAGTCAAAAGATAAATATTAAAAATTCAAAGGAGGAATATTTTATGGAAAACGCATCAAAAGCTTTAATAATTGCAGGTGCAATATTAATATCAATTTTATTAATAAGCTTAGGAATTATAATGTTTAATGCATCAAAAGGAACAACAGATCAAGCTAGTGGTACTGCAAATGCAATGGAACAAGGAGCTCAAAAAGGAGTTAATTCAATTCAAAATTCATTAGGACTATAATAAAATAAGTATAATGAACAAAATTTATTTTGTTCATTATACGAAAAATACTAAGGAGTAAATTATGGAAAATGCGTCAAAAGCTTTAATAATAGCAGGTTCAGTATTAATTGCTATTCTATTAATAAGTTTAGGCTTACTTATATTTAAATCTACATCAGGAACAACAGATCAAACACAAAAGTTAGGCGAAACTTTAGAGATACAGCAGTTCAACTCACAATTCCTTAAATATTGCGGAGATTCTGTAAAAGGAAGCCAAGTAAGAACTCTATGCGAAGTTATAATTGCACATAATGCTAATTCGAAAAACCAAGTTAAAATAGCAGGAAATGATGATGCAGATGCTATAAGCAATTATAGAAATACCATTAAGACGAATTCGACTTATGAAGTAGCAGCATCATACGAAAATGGATTAATAACAGCAATTAGTGTAACTTCTAAATAAAAATAACTTAACCAAAAAGGAGAGATAATATGGAAAATGCGGTAGATGCTTTAAAAATTGCATTTGGTGTATTAGTATTTGTAATAGCACTTACTATAGCGTTTGCCTTACTATCTCAAGCAAAAGCAACATCAGACATAATGCTATTTGCAAGTGACAAAACGAATTACTATACATATAATAAAGATGCAGATAATACAGAAGGAAGAATAGTAGGTGCAGATGTTGTAATATCATCACTATATAGATATTACAAAGAATCAGTAGTAGTACGTATAGTTGATGGAAACCAGACAACAGAATTCAACACAGAAACAGATGGAGGACTATCACAAAAAGAAAGAAAAAAAAGAGTCAACGAGTGGATAAAGGATCCAAAAAATGATTTAACAGGCGACTTTCTAGAAACTTTTGACGAAGTTAAAAAAAGTGGCGAATATATAGTAGAAGATGATGGCTCAGAACTTATAGTGCAATCAGGACAAACAAGTATATATATAACATATACAAAACAAGAATAAAAAGGATGTAAAATATAAAATAGGAGGTTTCTTATTATGTCAGACACATTAATAACAATTATTGCAATATTTTTAGCAGCAGTTTTAATGTTTGTATTTCCATTAATGGCAGTATCAAACAATCAAGAAGATGTAACACAATTAGCGGTAACAGAAGCAACACAAGAATTTGTAAATAAGGCTGCAACAAAAGGTAAAATCACACAGGAAGATTATGATGCCTATGTGCAAACATTAGGTGCAACAGGAAATACATATGATATAAAATTAGAAGTACAACACTTAGATGAAAATCCAGGCAAAAAGGTTAGCACAACATCAGGAGATATGATAGGAGAAAATGTTAGATATTCAACATTTACAGACGAAATATTAAAATCTTTTGAAAACGACGGCAAGGGAACATATTCACTATCAAAAGGTGATAATGTTATAGTAACAGTAAACAATACAAACACAACATTGGCACAATTATTAAGAAACTTCGTATATAAAGTAACTGGTTCAGATACATATCAAATAGGGGCAAGTGCTTCTGCTTTGGTTGTAAGTAATGGAAAATAAAATGCATAAAGATGCATATTTCTAATGTCTCACATAAGGGGAACAGCAAAACATATGTTATCCTTATGTGAGACATTAAAAATATGTACCTTTTAATTACAAAAAAAAAATAAAGAGGTGGACTAATGAAACTACAAAACATGACAGTAATATTTATAATAATAATGATACCTATAATATTAGTTGTATCATATTATATAGGACTTCAAATAAATACAATAACAATGCAAAAAAACTATACAGTAAAATTGCAAACAGCAGCCAAGGATTCTATACAAGCACTAGAAATAAATACTGTAGAATGGAACAGTGCATCATCTAACCTAGCAGATTCAAAAAGAAGAGACGTATTAGCAGCGATAAATACTTTTACAACTAGTTTAGCAAATGGTATGGGAATAGGTGGAGCAGGAAAAGGAAGGATACAAACATACATACCAGCAATAGTATATACAATGTATGATGGATATTACATATATTCAGCATCATTGATGAAAGATCAAGACACGGATAAAGATGGGTTAACACAGTTTAATGCTGATGGAACAATAAAGTCTAATGGAAAATCATACCAATACATACTAAAACCATACTCGCCATATTCAGCAAGATATGCAAGTGCAAATGGAAGCATTGATGTAACAGTAAACTACACATTAGATAATTACATTAGAGTATATGGAACAGTAAATGGAGAATATCAAGCAAAAGAAGGATATTTAGTAGTTTGTGATGATGATGCAGGAGTAAGAGTTAATAAAAATGGTGGTAGTATAAGTGGAATAACATATAGAGGGGCTACAATAAAGCCAGAAGCATTAACAGAACAAGTATATACAGACGAAGGTGTAAAAGAATATCAATACATTTATGACCAATACGATAACAAACTATATTGGGATAACAAAGATGGAACTAATGAAGGCAACTACTTTTCAGTAGATAAAAATAATAATAAAGTATATTTACAAACTGCTTTACCCGAAGGAGATGCAGGATTTTCAATAACAAATAGATTTAGAAAAATATCAATTCCAATGTATGATAATAGGAAAGACGAATGGACAGTACAAAAAGTATTTCAAATACTAAATCCAGGTGGAGACTCTAAATTCTATTACGAAAACGAAAGTGGTGCATTTGTAGAATTTACTAATCCAGGAAAAACATTAGGTACTGTAAAGCAAGAAGAAGATTACAGTGCAATAAATTATTGTGTAGAATCTTATGTATTCACAAAATGGGTAACAAAAAATTTAGGAAGCATAACAGTTGGAGATATGAAAAGCCCAACAGTTGGACAATATAATAATGTAGATAATGCTAAAAATATATTTGCCATTAATCCTAGCAACAATCCAGATCCAGAAAATGATGTTGCTTATGCAACTTCAGTATTAGCGCAACACAAAAAAGACATAATAATAAATACAATAGAAAAAAACTTATCACAAGCAACAGCACAAGCACAAGCACAAGCAATGAACCTAAACTATGAATACAGACTACCACAATTAAGCTATGATGAGTGGGAACAAGCATTAAGCAACATATCTATAATTGCATTTATGCAAGGAATGCCAATAGGTTTAAAATACTATAATAATTATGCAATAGCAACAAGCACATTAAATAAAGAATTCGTAGACCCAGATGAGCTATACTTTGCAGGAAAAGATGACCAATATTATCATCAAAGACAATGCGAACAAGCAACAGGTAGTGACTATGTGGGATATAGAAGTATAGATTATGTAGCAAAAAGTTATGAAAAATCAGATAATGGAACAACGTCAACAACATATTATTACCCACATGCTAACAATACTAATTCAGAACTAGAATGTTATTACTGCTTAGTAAATAGGTCAACATATAAAAATAATGGAAGATGGAAAGGTAATCTTCTATATAAAAATTGGTCAGACTCATACTATAATGCATTAGCAAGAGAAAGATATATGCAATTAGATGAGCCAGGAACATATAAACCAAACGTAACAATAACAAAAACAGCTTCCAGTGGTTCAGTTGAATATGGAGGTACTATTACTTATACCATAACAATTACAAATAATGGAATAGTAGATGACAAAGTTAATATTGCAGATTATTGGAAACCAGGAGATTTTGAGGATTTAGAAAAAATAACTGTAAATGACGAAAAACTAGAAATAATAGATGCAAAAATGAATACTGAAGAAGTAAAATGTTTTATAATCAGAGGGATTGATATTAAAGCAAATGAAACAAAAACATTTACATATACTATTAAGCCAACTGGTAAACTAACAGCGAAGCTAGAAAATACGGCTATTGCATATTCAGCAGTTAATGATGATTTTGTATATGATAGATACAGCGCAACAACAACAGTTAAAAAGACTATAAAAGTAGCTAAACCAGAAGTAGCACAAAATTATAATATAGTTATGGTATTGGATCATTCATTGAGCTTGATTGACAATATAGGAGATGTATATGAAGGAGTAGCAACTTTTTTAAAAACAACGAATATTGAAAATGCATTTAAAAAGGGCAATTCACAACTTTCTACAATACATTTTAATAAGTCGGCCTCAACAAAATATAGTAAAGAAAAAAATATAGAAAATATATATGATTATTATAATAGAAGAGTTGTAAAAATAACATTAGGAGGAACAGACTATAATGCTGCACTAATAAAAGCAAAATCAGAATTTGAGGCTATGAAAGAAAATAGCAATATAAGTGCAAAAAATGTGTTAATATTCTTTACAGATGGAGCTCCAACAGGTAGTCAAGATGGAACATCATATACAATAGATGAAGAAGGAAAGTATTCTAAATACGGAGGTCTATGGCTAAATCCAATAAAAAGTTGGAAAGAAGATGCAAAAGAGGTATGGGATAAAATAAAAGAAAATAGAAACAATATAAAAAAATTGGAAACGGAAATTTATTGTATAAACTTTGGAAGCGAAGAACAAAACAAAAATGCAGAATATGGACTAAAGAATATAATATCATCATATAACGAAACAAAAAACGAACAATATTACGCAAAATCAGATAATCTAGAAAGTATTAAAACTGCTTTCGAAAGTATTTCAAGTACAATCACAAGTGAATTAGATGTACCAGATACATATACAACAGATAATAATAAGTTAGAATTAAAAGAAGCAGATAAGATTCAATCTATAAAAATAGGAGAAAGTGTATATGGTAAAGCAGAAGCAAAAGAAAAAAGAATAATAATAGAAGAAAACGGCAAAACATATCTTAATTTAGAAAAAGTAGAAGATTTAAACCAAGAAATAACAATAATATATTAATCAAAACTCGAGTGGACAGAATTTCTGTCCACTCATTTTCTGTCGAAAAACAAATAATCCCACGAAAGATTTATCTTGAATTCTAAACACAAATATGATACAAAAATAATATAAATTCTGGCAATAAATCAAATTGCCAAAGCAGATTTATTTCAAAAAAAGAATTAATTCTTAAAAAATCCAAAAAACAAAATTAAACAAAAAATAAAAACCGGCATTTAAATATGTTTATTAATCATGCTTACATTAAGGAGGTATTTAAAAACGGCAAAAGCAACTATTAATAGTTGCAAAAATAAAAATATAGGAGTATAATAAAACAGTATGTTATAGAAAGTGTTTTAAAAATAATACAAGAATTGGAGGAGAAAAGCAATGGATAATATCATGAAATACAAGGAATATTGGGCAGAAATAAAATACAGTGACGAAGATAAATGCTTCTGTGGGAAAGTAGAAGGATTAAAAAAAGACACTATTCTTTTTGAGGGAAACTCTGTAAAAGAACTAAAAGAAGATTTTGAAAATGCAATAGATAGCTATTTAGAATTATGTAAAAAAAGAAATGAAGAACCAGAAAAGCAATATAAAGGTTCTTTTAATGTAAGAATAAAACCAGAATTACATAGAGAAGCTGCAATAGTTGCAAAAAGAAATAACATATCTTTAAATCAATTAGTAGAAAGAGCAATAATAAATCAGTTAAAAACAAATTAATTTCAAAAAAGAATTAAAATTTTAAAAAATGGTTATTCTAAAAATAAAGAGGGTGACCATTTTTTTATGAAAAAAATAAAAAGAGCAATACTAATTTTTTTACTATTAATAATCCTTGCATACACAACAAATATAAATGCAATACCCAATAGTGTAATTATATTTCAAGGAGAAGAATTAAATTTAGGAACAACATTTGGACTGTATTTAAAAGAAAAAGAAGAAAAAACAGTGCAAACTTCTAGTACAATAGATAATAAAAATGTATTATCTAAAAAAACAGCAACAATAAGCCTATTTAATTTATTTGATATAAAAGACTTAGAAATAAATACAATTCCAGAAACAACAGTAATACCACTTGGAAATTTAGTAGGACTAAAACTATACACAAGTCGGGGTACTAGTAGTTGGAAAAAGCGAAATAAATGGTCAAAAACCGTATGCAAATACAGGAATAGAAGAAGGAGATATAATAGTAGAAATAAATCAAAAAGAAATAACTTGTACATCTGATTTAATAGAAACAGTAAATGATTCAAACGGACAAGATTTACGAATAAAATATGTGCGAGAAGGAATAGAATATACGGCAAATATGGAAGCAATAAGAGCAGAAGACAACAAATACAAAATAGGATTATGGGTAAGAGACGGAGCAGCAGGAATAGGAACAATAACATATTACGAACCGTCAAATCAAAACTTTGCGGCATTAGGACATGGAATAGTAGATATAGATACAGAAAAATTAATTAAGATATCAAGCGGAGAAGTAGTTACAACAAGAATGTCATCAATAGTAAAAGGAAAAGAGGGTGTACCAGGAGAAATAAGAGGAAGTATAGTAAACAGCCAAACAATAGGAACAGTAGGGCAAAATACAGAATTCGGAATATATGGAAAAGTAACAAATACATCTCAATTTAATTTAGACAATTTAGAAGAATTGCAAGTGGCAAAAAGAAACGAAATAAAGCAAGGAGAAGCAAAAATTCTTTTAGCAATAGAAGGCGGAGAAAGAAAAGAATATAATATAGAAATTACAAAAATATATAAAAACAATAATTCAAATAATAAAAGTATGCTAATAAAAGTAACAGACCAAGAATTGCTAGACCTAACAGGTGGAATAATACAACGGAATGAGTGGAGCACCAATAATACAAAACGGAAAATTTGTGCGGAGCAGTAACACATGTATTAGTAAATGACCCAACAACAGGCTATGCAGTGTTTGGAGATTTAATGATAAAACAAACAAGACAAATAAACTAAAATGTGGGGAAAAAGGGGTCAGACCCCTTTTTCCCCATTTTTGTCACAAAACTACACATATCGACATATTATATAGTAATCCTAATATGAGTAGGGGGTGCTTTATATTATGGAACCACAAGTAGATATATGCTTTAAAAAAGACAAAAAAAGAAGATGCTGTATGGATATAGCAATATTTATATTAGTAATTTTTATAGCTTTTGTAATTGGACTAATTGTAGGAACTTTAACAGATTTAATAACAACATTAGGTCTAGGTGCAGTAATTCTATTCTTAGTGACACTTGTAATACTATTAGTTATTGAAGTTATAATGTTTGTATGTTGCAGAAGAAAAAATTGCTAATTAAATAAATAAAAAACAAAGGGAGGCGTTCTCCTTTTGTTTTTTTCATATAATATATTGTAAAAATAAGCATTTTAATATAGAATAATAAAAAAACAAAGTGAGGTTACAGTATGGCAGTTATTTTAGATGGAAAAGAAGTAGCTAGAAAAATAAGACAAAATTTAAAAGAAGAAGTAAGTAAATTAAAAGAAGAGGGAATATCACCAAAACTTGCAGTAATTATGGTTGGAGATGATTCTGCTTCAAAAATATATGTAAAAAATAAAAGTATAGCATGTAACGAAATTGGAATAGAATATGAAGAATATTTATTAAATGAAGAAACAACAATGGACGAGCTCTTAAAGTTAATAGATAAATTAAACAACGACAAAACTATAAATGGCATTCTACTTCAAAGTCCAATACCAAAAAATCTAGATATAAATGAAGCTTTTAAAGCTATAGATCCAATAAAGGATGTTGATGGATTTAATCCAATGAATGTAGGAAAGCTATGTTTGGGACAGGATGCATTTATTTCATGTACACCTTATGGAGTAATTAAAATATTAGAAGATTACAATATAGAAATAGAAGGCAAAAATGCAGTTATAATTGGAAGAAGCAATATTGTTGGAAAGCCAATGCTACAATGTTTATTAAACAAAAATGCAACAGTAACAGTTTGCCACTCAAGAACAAAAAATTTAGCAGAAATTACAAAAATGGCAGATATATTAGTTGTTGCAATAGGAAAGAGTAAATTTGTAACAAAAGATATGGTAAAAGATGGGGCAGTAGTAGTTGATGTTGGAATTAACAGAGGAGAAGATGGCAAATTATGCGGAGATGTTGACTTTGAAGAAGTTTCAAAAGTAGCATCATACATTACACCTGTTCCAGGAGGAGTAGGACCAATGACAATTGCAATGCTTATGAACAACATTGTAAAAGCTACAAAACTTCAAAATTAGTATAAGGGCTATTTATACAGAGGGGGATTCTTAAAAAGGAGAATCAATGGAAGAAATTAAGTATTGGATATGGTTTTCTAGAATAGAAAATTTAACTCCAAAATTGCAATTAGATTTATTACAAAAATTTAATACTCCACAAAAACTATGGAATAAAAAAGAAGAAGAACTCATAGCTCAGGGAATAAGCGATAAAAATGTTAAAAAAATTTGTGACCCTAAATACAAAAAAGACTTAGACAAGTATTTAGAATATATGCAGAAAAACAAAATAGAATTAATTAACATTTATAGCAAAGAATACCCAAGCAATTTAAAGCAAATTTATGATCCACCTGCTTTTTTATACATAAAAGGAAACAAAGAAATACTTAACAAAAAAAGCATCTCAATTGTGGGATGCAGAGATTGCACAGCTTATGGCAGAAATACAGCAATAAAATTTGCATATAATTTGTCTAACAACAATATTAATATAGTAAGTGGACTAGCAAAGGGAATTGATGCATATTCTCATATAGGATGCTTAAAAGGAAAAGCAAAAACCATAGCTGTAGTTGGATGTGGATTAGATAGAGTTTATCCAGAAGAAAATAGATGGATTTATAATAAAATAATAGCAAGTGGCGGAGCTATAATATCAGAGCATATTATAGGAACAAAACCACTGGCACAAAATTTTCCAAGAAGAAATCGTATAATAAGTGCACTTTCAGAGGCTTTAATAGTTATAGAAGCAAAAGAAAAAAGCGGAACACTTATTACAGTAGATTTTGCACTAGAGCAAGGAAAAGATATTTATGTTGTACCAGGAAACATTGATAGCCCTAATTCTGTAGGAACGAATGACCTTATAAAACAAGGGGCAAAGCTTTTGACGAAAGTTGAAGATATTTTAGTTTAAAAATTTGAAATTTTAGTACAAGTGTAATATAATAATATATATTTTATTAGGAGGTCACAAAATGGCTGATAAAAAAAGAAGAAGTAAAAAGACAAATAGAAAGGAAACCTTAAGCAAGGATTATAAAACAAAAAACAAAAAGCCACAAACAAATAAAAAGAAAACAATAAAAAAAGTTCTTATAATATTACTTTTAATAATACTAATACTAGCAGGAATAGCATTTGGAATAATGTGTGGAATAATTAAAGAAGCAAAACTAACAGCAAAAGATTTTGCAATTAAAAATGAAAATTCTATTGTACTAGATAAAGATGGTAACAAAATTGCAGAATTAAGTGGAACTGAAAATAGAAAATATGTAAGTATTTCAGAAATGGCACCATATTTACCAGAAGCATATATAGCAATAGAAGATGAACGTTTCCGTGATCATATGGGAATTGATGTAAAAAGAACTTTTGCTGCAACAGTAAAGTATGCATTTAGTAAAATTGGAATTGGCTCTTCAAGTTATGGTGGTAGTACAATAACACAACAATTAGTAAAAAACACAACACAAGAAAAAGATAGAACATGGCAAAGAAAAGTAAAAGAAATGGCAAGAGCTTATTACATAGAAAAAGAATTATCAAAAGACCAGATTCTAGAATTATATTTGAACTTAATATTTATGGGAAATACATCTTATGGAGTTGAAGTAGGTTCAAACTATTATTTTTCTAAAAGTGCAAAAGATTTAGACTTAGCAGAATGTGCATTTTTGGCAGGAATAAATAACAGCCCAAACAGCTATGACCCATTTGTAGAAGATGAAGAACAAAAAGAAAAGAACCTAGCTAAAATAAAGAAAAGAACAAAAACAGTTATAGAAAAAATGCATGAACTTGGAAAAATAAATTCAGAAGAAGAGTATAAGCAAGCACTTGAAAAAGTTGAAAATGGATTAACATTCCAAAAAGGTGCATCACTAGCAAATGTATATTCATATCATACAGATGCAGCAATATTACAAATAGAAAAACAAATAATGGAAGAAAAAGACTTAACACGTGAAGCAGCAGAGCTATATCTATATGGTGGAGGATTTACAATTTATACAACACAAGATAGCAAAATACAAGAAACAATGAATGAAGAGATGCAAAAAGCAAAATATTTAAAAGCATCTAAAAAAGAAGCTGGTAAAACAGCACAAGCAGGTATGGTATTATTAGACCATAAGACAGGTTATGTATTAGGCGTAATTGGAGGACTAGGAGAAAAAACGACATCAATGGGATTAAATAGAGGAACACAAGCAGTAAAACAAACAGGTTCTTCAATGAAACCATTATCAGTAGTAGCACCAGGAATAGATAGTGGAAAAATTACAGCAGCATCAGTATTTGATGATGTGCCATATAAAAATTACAAAAACTATAACTATTTTAAGGGATTACTTACAATAAGATATGCAATAGAAAGTTCTCAAAATATTCCAATGTTAAAAGCAATACAAGTAGTTGGAGTAGATAATTCACTAAAATTCTTAAAATCATTAGGATTTTCACACTTAGATGACGAAAAAGATAACAACATTGGTATAGCACTAGGAGGGTTAACCAATGGGGCAACTCCATTAGAGATGGCAGCTGCATATGGTGCAATAGCAAATGACGGTGTATATATTGAGCCAACATTCTATACAAAAGTAGTAGATGGAAACGGAAACACAGTGTTTGAACCAAAACAAGAATCAAGAACAGTAATGTCAGCATCTGCTGCATATGTAGTAAAAGAAGTATTAACACAACCTGTAAAAAGTGGTACATCAACAACTTTAGCTATGTCTGGAATGAGTGTAGCTGCAAAAACAGGTACAACAAATAATGATTATGATAGATGGATGTGTGGATTTACACCATATTATTCTGCTGCAGTATGGTATGGATACGACAAGAGCGAAACAGTATCAGGATGGTCTTTAAGCCCAGCAGGGCAAATATGGTCAGGTGTTATGAAACCAGCACATGCTAATCTAGAAAAAAGAACATTTGCACAAACAAAACCATCTGGAGTAGTTACTGCAAAAGTATGTAGAGACTCAGGATTACTAGTTACAGAAAATTGTGCAAATGACCCAAGAGGAGATAGAGGATATACAGAGTTCTTTGTTCAAGGAACAGCACCTACAAAACAATGCGAATGCCACGTAAAAGTAGATATATGTAAGGACACTGGATTGCTTGCAAATGAATTTTGCCCAAATAAAGAATCAAAAGTATTTATAACAAGACCAAACAGCGATACAGATACAGCTTGGAAAAGTGCAAAAGATGCAGAATATATGTTAACAATAAAAGACACTTGCACACTCCATAAGGAAGCTCCAGATACAGTAAAACCAGAAATAAAATTAAATGGTAATGCTACAATAACAATAAAATTAAATGAAAAATATGAAGATCCAGGAGCAACGGCAAGCGATAATAAAGATGGAAATCTAACAGATAAAATTAAGATATCTGGAAAAGTAGACACAAGCAAACCTGGAACATATACAATAACATATACAGTAGAAGATTCATCTGGAAATAAGGCAACAGTAACTAGAACTGTTATAGTAAAAGGAAAAGATAACACAGGAGGAAACACAACAGAAGGAAATACAACTGGTGGCGAAAATAATAACACAGTTGAAAACACAGTAAATAATGTATAAAAAATTAATAGGCGCACATTGTGCGCCTATACATGTAAAAGAAAAGGAGAAATAAAATGTCTAAAAGAAGTAATTATATAAGCTGGGATGAATATTTTATGGGAATAGCATTGCTTTCAGGAGAAAGAAGCAAAGATCCAAATTCACAAGTAGGAGCATGTATAGTAAGCCCAGACAATAAAATTTTATCTATAGGATATAATGGTTTCCCAATTGGTTGTTCAGATGATGAAATACCATGGGACAGAGAAGGGGATTTTGTAGACACAAAATATCCATATGTATGTCATTCTGAACTAAATGCAATACTAAATTATACAGGTTCAACACTAAAACAAAGTAGAATATATGTTACTTTATTTCCATGTAATGAATGCGCAAAGGCAATTATACAATCTGGAATTAAAGAAGTAATATATATGAGTGACAAATATAAAGATACAGACTCAGTAAAGGTATCTAAAAAGATGTTAGATATGGCAGGAGTAAAATATACTCAATACAAATCAAAGGGCGTAAAACTAGAATTAGATTTATAACAAAAAGTTTAAATATAGACATAGGTATTTGAATTATATAATTCAAATACCTCTTTCACTATATAATTAAATTATTCCAATATATCTATTGTAAAAAGAGGTAAACTAGTATAAAATATGTAAGTACAAATAGAGATGATATTTGGAGGTAAACATGAAACTTGTAGATGAAAGTAATTTAGAAAAATATAATGAATTTTTAAAAAAACATGATAGATGTAATTTTCAACAATCAATAGAATGGGGAAAAGTAAAAGCACCTGCTTGGAAAAATGAAATTGTTCTAGCAGAAGATAAAGACGGAAATATAATAGGTTCAATAAGTGTATTAATAAGAAAAATACCTATTTTCGGAAATTTAATGTATTCATCAAGAGGACCGGTTTGCGACATACACAATAAAGAAGTACTAGAACAATTAACAAATGGACTAAAAGAACTTGCAAAAAAATACAATGCATTTGTTTTAAAAATTGAACCAGATATAAAAAGTGATGACCAAGAATTTAGAAAAATAGTTACAGAACTAAAATATAAAATAAAAGATGATGCTAAAAATTTTAGTGAAGAAATTCAGCCAAGATATGTATTTAGACTAGATATAAAAGGTAAAACAGAAGATGAAATATTTAAAGCTTTTCATCAAAAAACTAGATATAATGTAAGACTAGCAACTAAAAAAGGTGTGGTTGTAAAAGAAGGAACAAGAGAAGATTTAAAAGACTTTCATGAAATAATGAAAGTAACAGGAAAAAGAGATGACTTTATTATAAGACCATTGGAATACTTTCAAAAAATGTATGATGAATTAGGAAAAGATCATGTAAAACTTTTAATGGCATATTACGAGGACAAGCCAATATCACGGAATATTTGATATAGACTATGGAAACAAAGTATGGTATTTATATGGCGCAAGTAGCAACGAACATAGAAACTTAATGCCAAATTATTTATTACAATGGGAAGGAATAAAATATGCATTAAGCCAAGAAAAAGACATTTATGATTTTAGAGGAGTTTCAGGAGTTTTAGACGAAACACATCCTCAATATGGTTTATACAGATTTAAAAAAGGATTCAATGCAGAATTTACAGAATTTATTGGCGAAATATACTTTGACTTTAAACCATTTGTATACAAAACTTATAAAGTATCAGAAAAAATATTTAAAAAGACAAGAGGTTTTATAAGAAGATTAAAAGGAGAAGTTAAATGAAATCATTAATAATAAATAAAAATGATTTGAGACATAATATAAATGTAATAAAAAAACTAGCAAAAGTAGATATTCCAGACGACAATGGAAACACATATAAAATAATTGGAGTAGTAAAAGGAAATGGCTATGGATTAGGACTTATAGAGTACTCTAACTTTTTAGTAGATAATGGAATAGAAACTTTAGCAATAGCAACAGTAGAAGAGGCAATAGAACTAAGAAAAGCAGGAATAAAAGAAGATATATTAATGCTTTCTTCAACAAGTATAGAATCAGAAATACAAGAACTAATAGATAATGACATAATACTAACAATAGGTTCAAAAGAGTGTGCAGATATTGTAAATAAGCTAAGCAAAAAAGCAGACAAAAAAATAAGAGCGCATATAAAAATAGACACAGGCTTTGGAAGATATGGATTTATATACAGTGATATTAGAACAATAGTAGAAACCATAAATTCTTTAAAAAGTGTTTCAATAGAAGGAATGTATTCACATTTTTCTTTGGCATATTATAAAAATAATAAATGGACAATAAAACAATTTAATAGATTTATGGAAGTAGTAGAAGCATTAAAGCTAAATGATATAAATATACAAACATTGCATATTTGTAACTCACCAGCATTTTTAAATTACCCAAACATGCACTTGAATGGAGCTAGAATTGGTTCTGCATTTTTGGGAAGGGTAGATGCAGATATAAATGTAGGACTTAAAAAAATAGGAAAATTAAAATGCAGTATAGAAGAAATAAAAATAGTTCCAAAAGGGTTTAATATTGGATACTTAAATAGTTATAAAACTAAAAAAGAAACAAGAATTGCAATTGTGCAATTAGGTTATATAGAAGGATTTAATATAGGTACAAGGCAAGATATGTTTAGATTTGTAGATAAATTAAGAAATCTATCGCATAGCATAAAGAGCTTTTTCAAAAAGCAAAATCTAAAGGTTACAATAAATGATAAAAAATACAATATAATCGGAAAATTGGGAATGTATCATATGGCAATAGATATTACAAACAGTGATGTAAAAATAGGCGATTTTGCATATTTAGAAGTTAACCCACTATATATAGATAGCAAAATAGAAAGGAAGTATGTATAAAATGGAACAAAAGAAGATACCATTTTTTAAAAAATTAAAAAATGCAATAGTAAATTTTGATGAATATCAAAATTTTTCCCAAGAAAAATTAGGGACAGCAATAAAGTACTTTTTAAAACTAATGCTTATATTTTCAATATTAATTTCTGCATTTTTAACAGCAAGACTTTATAAAGAAATAGAAACAGTAAAAACAAGTTTTACAGATGAATGTCCAGATTTTAGAATAGAAAATAATACATTAATAATAGATGGAGAAAACAAAAAATATGAAAAAGATTTTGGTTATGAAGCTTTGGGGCTAATTATTGATTCAGAAAATACAGATTTAACAGAAGAACAAAATGGACAATATCAAAGAATAATTGCATTTTATAAAGATAAAATGGTTATGAAAACATTAGATACAAAAACTAGTATGACATATGAAGATATTAGCAAAAATCAAAATATAAATGGACTTTCAAAGCAGCAAATTTTAGATTATACCAATAGTAGTACAATGATACTTATATATATAACATTTTTTGTGATAACAATAGTATTTGGACTTATTGCATATTCAATACAAATTCTTTTAGATATTTTCTTATTATCTATAATAGGACTTATAATGAGCAAGATAGCAGCTGTAAAACTAAAATATAAAGAAATATTTAATATGTCTATATATGCACTAACCTTATCAATTGTTTTATATTTAATATATATTTGCGTAAATATAACTACTGGATTTACAATAAAATATTTTGATTTAGCATATGAGATTATTTCTTATATATACATTATAACAGCAATATTAATGATTAAATCAGATTTAATTAAACAACAAATAGAAATAGGCAAAATAGTAGAAGAGCAAAAAAAAGTAAGAGAAGAAAAGAAACAAGAAGATAACGAAGAAGAAAAACCAAAAGAGGACAAAGAAGAAAAGAAAGAAAAAAAGGATAAAGAAGAAAAAGAACCAGAGCACCCAGAAGGAAGCCAAGCATAATAAAGAAGCAAAAGGAGAGTAGAGAGAATGAAAGACAAACCAAAAAATAATGATAAACTACTATATCTAATTTTAGGAATTATAACAGTAATTTGTGTAGTATTAATTACAATATTAACATTAAATAATGGAGCAGATACAAAAGAAAATTTAGAATTGGCATACACAGATTTAATTAAAAAAATAGACAACAAAGAAGTAGAAAAGGTAGAAATGACAGTTGGAAGTACTACCGTTAAAGTAAAATTAAAAAATGAAGAGAAAGAAAAAAAGACAATAGTTCCAAGTACACAAGCATTTATAGAATTAATACAAGAACAAGTAAAAAACAATAATGAAATAGAATTAATTCAAAAACCAGAAAATGCTTTGCTAAAAATTTCTCAAACATTAATTACATTTTTACCAACAATAATAGTATTAATATTATTTATATTGATATTTAAGATGCAAGGGCTTGGCGATAAAGGAAAAGTTTATGATGCAGAAAGCAACAAAGATACAAACACAACATTTAAAGATGTTGCAGGTTTGGACGAAGAAAAGAACGAATTAATCGAAGTAGTAGACTTTTTAAAAGAACCAAAAAAATTCCAAGAGATGGGTGCAAAAATACCAAGAGGAATACTTTTATGTGGAAAGCCAGGTACAGGTAAAACATTAATAGCAAAAGCAATTGCAGGAGAGGCAGGAGTACCATTTATATCTATGAGTGGTTCAGAATTTATAGAAATGTTTGCTGGTCTTGGAGCATCAAGAGTAAGAAAATTATTTGAAAAAGCAAAAAAAATAGCTCCATGTATTATATTTATAGACGAGATAGATGCAATAGGAGCAAGAAGAACAAATGCAAGTGGAGCAGAGAGCGAAAACAATCAAACACTAAATCAATTACTAGTTGAAATGGACGGTTTTGATACTAACGAAACAGTAATAGTTCTTGCAGCAACAAACAGACCAGAGATGCTAGATAAAGCATTATTAAGACCAGGAAGATTTGATCGTCAAATTACAATAGCAGCACCAGATGCAAGAGGTAGAGAAGAAATATTAAAAATACACGGAAAAAATAAAAAATTTGCAGATGATATAGACCTAAAGAATATAGCAGAAGACACAGCTGGATTTACAGGAGCAGAACTTGCTAATGTATTAAATGAAGCAGCAATTGTAGCAACAATAAATAAACACAAAAAAATACAAATGAGTGATTTAGAAGAGGCTGTAAAGAAAGTTACAGTTGGATTAGAAAAACATAGTAGAGTTATATCAGACAAAGATAAAAGACTAACAGCATATCACGAAGCAGGACATGCAATAGTTAGCAAATTCTTAGAAACACAAACAGATGTAAAAGAAGTTTCTATAATCCCAAGAGGACTTGCTGGTGGGTACACAATGTATAAAACAAACGAAGACAAATACTATATATCAAAAACAGAAATGGAAGAAAAACTAATTGCACTTTTAGGTGGAAGAGCAGCAGAAAAAATAGCACTAAATGATATTTCAACAGGAGCAAGCAATGATATAGAAGTGGCAACAGAAATTGCAAAAGATATGGTTACAGTATATGGAATGAGTGATACAGTAGGACCAATATGCTTAAAACAAAAAGAACCATACGAAAATAGAATTTTAGGAGAAAATATAGATGATGTAATAGGTGCAGAAGTAAAAAGAATGATAGATATAGCATACAAAAGAGCACAAGAAATAATACTTGCACATATGGATAAATTACAACAAGTAGCAGAAAGACTATTAGAAAAAGAAATTATCTCAGCAGAAGAATTTGAATCATTTTTCCAAGAATAGAATAACAAGAAAGACCGAGGAGTAAAATGCCCTCGGTTCTTTTTTAATATACTAGGAAATTTCTCATTTCCTAGTATATTAAAATGCTATAATCGCTATTGCCTTTGAGATTTCCTCATTACATTCGGAAACTCAAATCGGCGAGAACAAAGGGCGACTAAAGTCGCTTTGTTCAACTAAAATTGTCAAAAAGGTTGACAAACGGAGCGGGATGAATTAAAATAGAAGGAGAGGAGGAAGAAAATGGAAAAAAGGAACAAACCATCTATTTGTAATAATAGAAAAGGATAATTATGCAGTACCAATAGAATATTTTACAATGCTTATATCGTCCCACTTAGACAAATTAAAATTTAGTACAAATAAACTTTTGTTAAAAGATGAATTAAATAAATTAAAGAGAGACAGCATTGTAAAAACTGATGTGATATATAAAGTAAAAAACGAAGATATAGAATTTAAAATTGGAGAAGTAACAGAGGAAACTGTATTAGAATATAAAAAGAACCTAGAAAAACTTTTTTAATGCTTTTCTAGATTTATTTCTTTATTATTTAAATAATTTAAAATGCCTGCATCTGTTTTAAATTTAAAAATCAATTTATAACTACACAATTCTTGAAATTTTCTATTAAACTTTTTATTTATTTCATTTATTCCATATTTACCGGTCACCAACAATAGGATAACCAATATATGCAAGATGTGCACGTATTTGATGAGTTCTTCCAGTGTGAAGAGTTATATCTAAAACAGAAGTGTTATTGTCGTTGTTACGTTTAAGAACTTCATAAGAAGTAATTATTTTTCTATAACCAGTCTTAGGCTCAGGTGAAACATATACCATAGATTTTTTAGTATCTTTAAACAAATAAGCTGTTAAGGTTTCTTTATCTCTTTTAGGAATTCCATAAACAGTACATTTGTAGTGCTTTTCAATTTCTAAATTTTTAAACTTATCTAAAATAATAGCAAGAGCTTCTTCATTTTTTGCGAATACTACTAAACCAGTAGTATTTCTATCTAATCTGTGGCATGGTTCAATAAAAGCATATTTTTCTTTTAAAATGCTTGTTAAGGTCTTTTCAGAATTATTAGAAACCACTTCAAGTTCAACAGGTTTATTAACAATTAATATATTAGAGTCTTCATATACTATATCTAAATCAAAATTTTTGAATAAAAAATTATCATTAATAAATACAGTAATTTCATCATTAGAATGAATAGTAACATTTTCTGATACCTTAACATTATTTACTCTAATATCTTTTTTCCTTAAAGCTTTATAAATAGTATTTAAAGATAGTCCATCAAAACTATCTAACAAAAAAGTATTTAATTTTTTACCATCATATTTTTTATTTACAACTAATTTTCTCATAACAATATAATTATACAACAAAATATGTAAAATAATCAAATAAATTGCAATTTGTGTGAGGGGGAATTATAGGGACTGTCCCTTAAAATCACCAAACCTGGGGATTTTGGGGACTGTCCTGAATTCATCCGGAACTAAACAAATTCCAATTTGTAAAATATAAATAATAAAATAACCTTGCAATTTGTATGTGAGTATGCTAAAATAAATAAGTCAAATTGAAACGGAGGTAACAGAAAGTGGGATTTTTAAAAGGAATAGTAACAGTAATTTATGTAATTGTATGTTTAGTATTAATAGTAATTTGCTTAATGCAATCAAAAGATGACGAAGGTGCATCTGGAGCAATAGTAGGGGGAAGCTCTTCAAGCTTTTACGAAAAAAATAAAGGAAAAACAAAAGAAGGTATGTTAAAAAGATTGACAATTATTTTAGGAATTACATTTGCAGTACTTTCAATAGTTTTAGGAACACTTTTATTAGTGTAATATAAAAAACATTGAAAAAGTTTAAATTAGTGAGGAAAAATAAGATAAACTATTAAAAATGAAAAAATATAAGCGATAAAGGCTAAAAACATTCAAATTTAGGATTTGAATGTTTTTTTTATCATGTTATAATATTAATAGTCAAAGAAAGTCAAAGTCAAAAGAGGAGTGGTAAGATGAGAATGTCAGACGTAATAGAAGAATTTATAAAAGACTTGTTTGATGACAACAATGAGTATATAGAAATACAAAGAAATGAACTTGCAGAAAAGTTTAATTGTGTACCATCACAAATAAACTATGTAATATCTACTAGATTTAGACCATCACAAGGATACTATGTAGAAAGCAAACGCGGTGGTGGAGGCCACATAAGAATTAAAAAAATAAATATTACAAAAAGCAATTATTTAATGCATATAATAACAAGTATGGGAGATACAATAACATCAAATGAGGTAGACATTTTTATTAGTAATTTCTTATCATACAACATTGTAAACAAAACAGAAGCAAAATTACTAAAGGTAGCAACTAGTGATAATGTGCTTATAGTACCACAAGAAAATAAAGATAAATTAAGGGCAAGTATTTTTAAAAACATGATACTTAATTTAGTAGAAGATGAAAGTAGCAAATAAGTATTTTGATATGCTTAATTTTAAAGGAGGGATAATTATGTTATGTCAAAATTGTAACAAAAATGAGGCAACAGTAAAATATACAGAAATAATAAATGGAGAAAAAAGAGAGGTAATGCTATGTGAAGAATGTAGCAGAGAATTAGGAATAGGTCATATGAATTTTAACATGCCAATAGACTTTTCTAGTTTCTTTGGAGATTTGTTAGAAGGTTATGAAGATAATAGTTTTATGCCATTATTAACAGCAAACAAACAATTAAAATGTAATAATTGTAATATGTCATTTGATGAATTTATGGAACAAGGAAAGTTTGGCTGTGAAGAATGTTATGATGCGTTTTCTCCAAAGATTGATTCTATATTAAAAAGAATCCAAGGAAGCAATAGATATGCAGGAAGAAAATTAGTAGGCAATAAAGAATCAAAAATAAAATTTGAAGAAAAACCAGAGAAGAAAGAAACAGAAAAAGAAAAATTACAAAGAGAATTAAAAGAAGCAATAGAAAAGGAGAACTATGAGGAAGCAGCAAAAATTAGAGATAAGATAAAAGAATTAAAGGAGGAGTAAAAGATGCTAAATTGGTATTTACAATCAGGTAATGATAGTGATGTAGTATTAAGTACACGAATAAGAGCAGCAAGAAATATAAAAGGTTTTCCTTTTGTAACCAGATATACAAAAAAAGATGCTCTAAGAATAATAGAAATAGTAGAAGAAGCAGTAAACAGTTTAGGGTATGGTCTAAAAGTAATAAGATTAAAAGATTTAGATGATATAACTAAATTAAGCTTAGTAGAAAAACATATTATAAGTCCAGAATTTGCATACAACAAAAGCGAAACAGGAGCAATTGCAATAAATGATGATGAAAATATTTGTATAATGATTAACGAAGAGGACCATTTAAGAATACAAGTATTTGCAGCAGGACAAGAGCTAAAAAATGTTTTGAACCTAGAAATGGAAATAGATGAAAAATTAAGCAAATTAATTTCATATTCTTATTCAGATAAATATGGATTTTTAACAAGTTGCCCTACAAATGTTGGAACAGCTTTAAGAGCTTCAGTAATGGTTCATTTGCCAGCGCTAACAAAAACAGGAAATATTAGAAAAGTACTAGAAGTTGTAAATGGATTTGATATGAACATAAGAGGATTATATGGAGAAGGAAGCAAAGTTTCTGGCGACATATATCAGATTTCGAACAAGCAAACATTAGGAATTAGTGAAGAAGAAACAATAAAAAGCTTAAAAATTATTACAGATAAAGTAGTAGAACAAGAAAGACTAGCAAGAAAAATGCTTGGAAAGCAACAAATAGAACTAGAAGATAAAGTGTATAGAGCATTTGGAGTACTTGCAAATACTAAAAAAATATCATCAGAAGAATGTAACCAATTATTATCAGACGTAAAATTAGGAACAGATTTAGGGATAATAAAAGAGTTAAATGATTTAAAAATAAGAAAATTAGAAACATATACAAAACCTGCAAACTTGCAAAAGATTACAGGACAACCATTAGATGTGTATATGCGTGATATAAAAAGAGCAGAGATAATAAAACAAATTATAAAAGAAGAATAAAAGGAGGGATTTTTATGACATATAAATTTACAAAAAAAGCTGAACAAGCTTTACAAATTGCAAATGATATAGCAATGCAATTAGGACATAATTATATTGGAACAGAACATATATTATATGGTTTAGTAAAAGAAGATAGCGGGGTTGCAAGCAAAGTATTAGAAAACCAAAATGTAACTCCAGAAGCTGTATTAGAAAAAATAGAAGAATTAATAGGAGTTGGAGAACCAAATGAAAATAGTGCTATTGGATTTACTCCTAGAACAAAAAGAGTAATAGAAAATGCATTTAGAGAAGCAAGAAGATTGGGGTCAGAATGTATAGGAACAGAACATTTATTAATAGGAATTATGAGAGAAGCAGATAGCATAGCAGTAAGAATAATGCTAGATTTAAATGTAAATCCTCAAAAATTATATAATGAAATTGTAAAAGTTATAAATGATTATGAAACTGGAGAAGAAAATAGTAAACAAACATCAAAATCAAGCAGTTTTAATTCAACTCCAACATTAAATCAATTTGGTGTAGACCTAACAAAACAAGCATCAGAAGGAAAACTAGATCCTGTAATTGGTAGAAAAAACGAAATTGATAGAATTATACAAATATTATCAAGAAGAACAAAAAATAATCCATGTTTAATAGGTGAGCCAGGTGTTGGTAAAACAGCAGTTGTAGAAGGGCTAGCAGAAAAAATAATAGAAGGTGAAGTTCCAGAAAATTTAAAAGATAAAAGAGTTGTAACACTAGATATATCTGGAATGGTAGCAGGTGCTAAATATAGAGGTGACTTCGAAGAAAGAATTAAAAAAGCTTTAAAAGAAGTAAAAAAAGCCGGAGATGTTATATTGTTCATAGATGAAATCCATACAATAGTTGGAGCAGGTGCAGCAGAAGGAGCAATAGATGCAGCCAATATTTTAAAACCACTTTTAGCAAGGGGTGAAGTTCAAATTATAGGTGCAACTACTTTAAACGAATATAGAAAATATATAGAAAAAGATAGTGCACTAGAAAGAAGATTCCAACCAGTTACTGTTCAAGAACCAAGTATTGAAGATAGTATAAAAATATTAAAAGGCTTAAGAGATAAATATGAAGCTCATCACAATGTAAAAATAACTGATGAAGCAATAGAAGCAGCAGTTAAATTATCTAGCAGATATATAAATGATAGATTCTTACCAGACAAAGCAATAGACTTAATTGATGAGGGCGCTTCAAAGGTAAGACTAAAAGTTCATACAGAGCCAGAAAGCTTAAAGAAAATCCAAGATAAAATTGCTGAGTTAGATGAGGAAAAAGAAGAAGCAGTTCAAACACAAAACTTTGAAAAAGCAGCAGAATTAAGAGATAAAGAACAAAAAGAAAAAGAAAAACTTGAAAAAGAGAAAAAAGCATGGGAAGATAAAAACAGAAAAGATATAAGAAATATAACTGCAGAAGATATTGCAGAAGTAATTGCAAGTAGTACAGGTATTCCAGCACAAAAAATTAGTCAAGATGAAAATGAAAAATTAAGAAACTTAGAGCAAAGCTTGCATAAAAGAGTAATAGGACAAGATGAAGCAGTAGAAGCTGTTGCAAAAGCAATAAAAAGAGGTAGAGTAGGATTAAAAGATCCTAATAGACCAATAGGTTCATTCCTATTCTTAGGACCAACTGGTGTTGGTAAAACAGAGCTTGCAAAAGCTATTTCAGAAAACCTATTTGGAGATGAAAACGCAATTATAAGAGTAGACATGTCAGAATATATGGAAAGTCATTCAACTTCTAAAATGATAGGTTCACCTCCAGGTTATGTTGGATTTGATGATGCAGGTGGATTAACAGAAAAAATAAGAAGAAAACCATATTCTGTAATATTGTTTGATGAAATTGAAAAAGCACATCCAGATGTTTTGAATATGTTATTACAAATACTAGATGACGGAAGACTTACAGATTCACATGGTAGAACAGTAAACTTTAAAAATTGCGTAATTATAATGACATCAAATATAGGTGCTAGATTAATAACAGATAAAAAAACATTAGGATTTTCTGGTGGAGAAGAAAAAATTCAAGCAGAGAAAAAAGAATACGAAGAAACTAAAAAAGAAGTAATAGCAGAGGTAAAAAAGACATTTAGACCAGAATTTATAAACCGTATAGATGAAATTATAGTATTCCATAAACTAACAGAAAAAGAATTAATACAAATAGTTGACATTATGCTAGAAAAAATAAAAACAAGATTACTAGAAAAAGACATAAAAATTGAAGTAGATAAATCAGCAAAAGATTTAGTAATCAAAAGAGGAACAGACACAAACTATGGTGCAAGACCATTAAGAAGAGCAATACAAACAATAATAGAAGACAAACTAGCAGAAGAAATTCTAGATGGAAACCTAAAAGCAGGAGACACTGCAAAACTAACAGCAAAAGATGATACAATACAAGTAAAAATAAAAATAAAAAAATAAATTCAAACCTATTTTTGGTGAAAAAGGGGTCAGACCCCTTTTTCACCAAAAAAATTAAATTACACTGGATTTACGTGGATAATGGCATTAGATACATTATCTAATTTTTTTATGTCTTTTTCTAAGCTGTCAGCTAATTTATGACTATCAAATGTAGACATATTTCCATCAACACTAATTGTTAATATAATGATATACTTATAACCTGATGGTGTAGAATACAAGCTTTCTACATTTTTAATTTCTTTGTAGTTACGTACTAAATTTAGAATAGTGTCTTGCGTAGTTTCATCTACAGAAATATCCATAAGTACATTGTAACTTTCTATGAATATTTTAATTCCACAATAACAAATCCATATAGCAATTCCAATACCTACAAGGCTATCAACCCAATAAATTCCTTGAGAAGCAAATAGAATTGAAATTAGAGTAAAAGAAGTAACTATACAATCATTAAAATGGTCTTTAGCATTTGCTTTTAAAAGGATATTATTGAATTTTCTAAAAGCTTTATTTGTATAAATATATAAAAAAGCTTTTGTTATGATAGTTACAATACAAACAATTACTAAATAAATAGAAAAAGTTAATTCGTTTTTGAAAATAAGAGAAGTAATTGAATCTATTAATAGCTTTATTGATACTGCAATCATAGAAATACTTATTAATAAAGAAAATATATATTCCGACTTTCCGTGCCCAAAATTGTGGTCACTATCACCAGGTTTACTAGCAATTTTATTTCCGATAAAAGTCATAAGAGAAGCAAAAATATCGCCAGCACTATTTACACTATCTGCTATCATTGCTTGGCTACCACTAATAAATCCAACAGTAGCTTTAATTACTAATAAAAATATATTCCCGAAAATTCCGAAAACACCAGCTTTTTTAGTAGCTGTAAATCTATCCATAAAATCACCTAACTATAAGATAAATTGTAATTTATCTAAAATATTCTTCTAATTATAGCACTATAAAAAAATAAAATCTATAATATTTGCCAAACATCATATGATATGTTATAATAATTTCATACTTATGAAAAGAGGGTACACAAATGATTCTTATAATAATATTATATGTACTAATAGTTATAATATTTGCATTAGTTTTATTTGCAATAGCACAAATAAAATTAGCAGGAATAAATGTAAAAGACTTTTGGAGCTTTATAGAAGCAAACCAAATGCTAGATAAATTATATAGATTTGCAAAAAAATATGAAAGATTATCATCACAAGAGCAATTAGTATTTCTTGAGGAGGCAGAAAAGGTTTTTGATGCTTTTGGAAAGGTTCCAGATATGCTATGGGAAGATGAATATCAAAAATACATGGATGTTCTAGATAAATATAAAGATATAAAAGTTACCAGATGGTCACAAAATTAAAAAATATACAATAAAAGAGAAATTTTAAGTTTCTCTTTTTTTATTTTGAGCATAATATATAAAGAAATAAAAAATAAGGAGAAATTTTTATGCAAAAAATTAGATATTTTGATCATGCAGCAACAACACCTGTAAAAGATGAAGTTTTAAAAGAAATGTTACCATACTTTAGTATAGAATTTGGAAATCCGTCTTCTATGTATAGTTATCGGCAGAAGAGCAAAAAAAGCACTAGAAGAAGCTAGAACAAGAGTTGCAAGAGCCATTGGTTGCAGAAACAAGGAGATATATTTTACAAGTGGGGGAAGTGAAAGCGATAATATTGCAGTAAAAGGAGTGGCATTTGCAAACAGAGAAAAAGGCAATCATATAATAACAACTAAAATTGAACATCCAGCAATATTAAATACTTGCAGGGCTTTAGAAAGCCAAGGGTTTGATGTAACATATTTGAATGTAGATAAAGATGGCTTAATTAATTTAAAAGAATTAGAAGAAGCAATTACAAATAAAACAATTTTGATAAGTATAATGTTTGCAAATAATGAAATTGGAACAATAGAACCAATAGAACAAATAGGAAGAATTGCAAAAGAACATAATGTTTTATTTCATACAGATAGTGTTCAGGCAATAGGCAATGTAAGAATTGATGTAAACAAAATGAATATAGATTTGCTTTCCATGTCATCACATAAATTTTATGGACCAAAAGGAGTTGGCGCATTATATATAAGAGAAGGAGTTAAGTGTAATAAATTACAAGATGGAGGACATCAGGAAAGAGAATTAAGAGCAGGAACAGAAAATGTAGCAGGAATTGTGGGAATGGGCAAAGCAATTGAAATAGCATACAGAGATTTTGAAGAATATAATAAAAAGTTAACAAGTTTAAGAAATTATTATATAGCAGAAATACAAAGTAAAATACCTAATGTTAAAATAAATGGTGGAATGGAACATAGACTTCCAGGAAACGCTAACATATCGTTTAAAGAAGTGGATGGAGAAGAGTTGCTGTTAGGTTTAGACAATGAAGGAATATGCGCATCAAGTGGATCTGCTTGCTCAACTGGACAGAGTACACCATCACATGTATTACTAGCAATAGGAGTACCAAGTAGCTTGGCATATGGTGCATTACGAGTAACGTTTGGAGAAGAAAATTCTAAAGAAGATGTAGACTATTTAATAGAAAAATTAGTTAAAACAGTAGAAAAATTAAGAAACTAAGAGGTTAGACTCTTAGTTTCTTAATAATTTTAATTTCATTAAATAATTCATTAATTTTTTCTTTTCGTTTTGCATAGGCTGATTTGTATTCTTCCAAAACGTTTTTATAATTTTCAAATGTTTCGCCATTTTCAAAAAGATATTTGGCACTTGTACGAATGTATTCTTTTTTACTTTCAGACTTTGTTTTCTCTGATTTTGTAATTAATTCATCAATTTTTTCTAGTCGCTTAATTTGAGAAGATAGATATTTTGTATAATCAAAAATACCACTAATTTCATAATTAGTATCATCTATAATTACTTTAAATAAACAATTTAGAGCTTTTTTATTAATCTTATCAGCTTGAGCATCTGCAACTAACATTTTTAATGTATCAGAAACTCCAATGTGGCTTTTGTATTGCCTTTTAGAAGCAATTGCATCAAATTCATCTGCAACTCTTATTATTTGACCTTCTAGAGAGATGTCTTTTTTAGTTAATCCTCTAGGATATCCAGTTCCATTTAATGCTTCATGATGATAGATTGGACCAGCGGCATATGGACGAAGTTTGATGTCATCCATACACATCTGATAGCCAAGAGTAGTATGCTTTTTCATAATTTCAAATTCCTCATCAGTTAAAGCACTAGTTTTTTGAAGAATGGCTGGAGGAATAAACATTTTGCCAATATCATGTAAATAAGCACAAATAGTACAATATACTGTAAATGCTTTATTTAATTTCATGTATTCACATAATCTACAAGTTAGATTAGCAACATTTTCAGAATGAACTCTTGTAAAAGCATCTAAGCTATCAAGCATTCCAAGTTGATATCTCATACTTTCATTTAAATTATATGATTTTAAACTAGTTTTGCTATAAAAATCTAATTTTTCTTTCATTAGTAACTCCTAAAATTAAATACATTTTGTAATTTAATTTTATATTAATAAAAAGAAGAGGTCAATAGAAATAAAATAAAATTCTTGATTTGAAATTGAAAAAAATCATTTTCCAAATCAAGAATTTTATTAGATATCCATTTGACTGCTTAAAAAACCAGCAGCAGATTGAACTACTTTAAGTTCAATATCTCCCATTTTAGTATTTTGCTCCTTGGCAAGTAGAATTACGCTACCGTATTACATCTCCGTCAGATATTATTGGATAAATAACTTGTGAATTAAATCTTCGATCTTTATTGCCATTTTGCGTTATAGGCAAAGCTATTTCATTGTTTTCTTTACTTGTATATATTTGTTTATTTTCCATTACTTTTTCTAATTCGGGACTCAAAGACTGTTCTAGAAATTCCTTTTTAGATCCACCAGATACTGCAATTACAGAATCTTTATCTGTAATACATGCAATATGGCCAGTGGTTTTAGAAAGTGTTTCTGCATAACCTGTTGCAAATTCAGAAAGTTCTCCTATTGGTGAATATTTTTTTAATATTACTTCACCTTCTTTGTCTGTAAAAATTTCTAAGGGGTCACCTTCTTTTATACGCAAAGTTCTTCTTATTTCTTTAGGAATAACAATTCTTCCCAAATCGTCTATTCTTCTAACTACACCTGTTGCTTTCAAAATTCTCCCTCCTTTTATAACAATTTGAATTAAGCTTATTATTTGTTAAATTGTTAAAAATATGCATAAAATTGACAAAATATAAAAAAATTAAAAATTAGTTAGAAAAATTGGAATTTGTTTAGTTCCGGATGAATTCA
>ULMG01026930.1_pt1 | contig 45186 bp, 38 predicted proteins | sample 1951601 | NCBI WGS metagenome assembly ULMG01 (sample SAMEA4835545, study PRJEB28245) | human gut metagenome | biome: gut microbiome; material: fecal sample | place: Denmark | collected 2008
TCAAATGGAGCAGATGATGGGAATCGAACCCACGTTATCAGCTTGGAAGGCTGAAGCTCTACCATTAAACTACATCTGCATAACCAGTAGGCAATATTAATTATAGCAGATTTTTTATAAAATGCAAGTGTTTTTGCCTACTTTATAACTTTTTTTAAAGATTATTCGATGTAAGATATTTTCTTACTTCTTCGGAGTCATCTAAGTGAATTTTAGTATGTCCTATTATTTGATAATCTTCATGACCCTTACCTAATATTAAAACAACATCATTCTTTTCTATCATATCTAGTGCTGTTTTAATAGCTGTTTTTCTATCTAAAATGACTTCATAGTTATCAGTATCAACACCAGCTAAAATGTCATCCATTATTTTTTGTGGATCTTCTGTACGAGGATTATCACTTGTAAAGATACAATAGTCTGAGTTATGAGCAGCTATATGTCCCATTATCGGTCTTTTCTTAGGATCACGATCGCCACCACAACCAACGATTGTTATTACTCTACCCTTTTTATTTTCAGTAAAGGCTTTTATTATCTTTTCAACAGCATCTGGAGTATGTGCATAATCAATAACTGCTTCGCCATCTTTAACTTTTATTTGTTCACAACGACCTTTAGGCGGGCAAATTTCTGGAGTTTTTGCCAATATTTCATCGATTGAAAAACCTAGACAATTAACTAAAGATAAACATGTTAAATAATTATAAACATTAAAGGCACTTCTTAATTTAGTTTCTACTTCATATTCTTGACCGTTAGCAATAAATTTTATAAAAGTTCCATGTGTAGTATCATGATATGAAATAATTTTATAATCTTCTCCATTGTTGCCAAGGGTTTTGTTATTATCATAAGCTTCTAACCAAAGTTTTCCGTAACTATCATCCATATTAATTATCATTGGACCTATTAATTGTTTTAGTATCAATTTTTTGGCTTCAAAATAGTTTTCCATTGTTTTGTGATAATCAAGATGATCTTGTGTTAAGTTGGTAAAAGCAGCCACTTTGAATTTTAATCCTTTAACTCTACTTTGATGTAAAGCATGGGAACTAACTTCCATCATAACGTTTTTACACCCTTTTTCTTTGGCTGTTAGAATTAATTCATATAAATCTAATATATTAGGTGTTGTATTAGGTATTTCAACGACATCTTCATCTGGAATGTAAAAACCAATTGTACCTATGTAAGCTGTTTTACTTCCTAATTTGTTAAGTAATTGATAAGTTAGATAAGCTGTTGTTGTTTTACCATTTGTTCCTGTTACCCCAATAATATTAAGTTCGTTTACTTGATCTTGATAGTTATCACTGATATAGTTTGTAAGCCATTCATTAGTGTTTTCTACAACTTCTTGTTCAATATCACATTTAACTTTATGTTCGACAACGGCTTTAATTGCGCCATTTTCATAAGCTTTACTAACAAAGTCATGGCCATCAACTGTGCTACCTGGTAATGCAACAAAAATATCACCTGGTTTAATTTTTCTAGAATCGATTTTAATATTAATCATTTTTTCACCTCTATTAATATCTTATTATTTTTTTATTTAATTAACAATTTTTGCTAATCCACACCTATAATTTGGTATCAAGTATTAATCCACACTTTCAAAAAATTGCTTATACCAAACTAAGAATGTATAAATTGTCCATACTTTCTTATAACAATCTTTTTTACCTGATTTATGTTGTTCTAGTAATTTTAAAATTCTTTTTTGATCAAAGAACTTTTCAGCAGTAGAACTTTCAAATTCAACTTTGATTTGATTATAAAGGTCATCTTCTCTAATCCATTCTCTTAATGGAACAGGGAAACCAAGTTTTTTCTTTTTGTATGATTCATTAGGAATTACTTCTTTAGCAGCTGCACGTAAAGCTGGTTTAGTAGTTTCTTTATTAACTTTAGCACTTGTTGGCAACTGACGAGCTACTTCATATACTTTATTGTCCAAGAATGGAGTTCGTGCTTCTAAACCAAACATCATAGTATTGCGGTCAACAGCATGAAGGAAATCTCTAACTAACCAGAAGTAGAAATCAATAGCTTGACGTTTAACCATATTAGAATTATCTTTATATTTTTCATAAAATGGTTTAACTATATCTTTAGTGTTTATTTGATTTGGACATTTTACAATTTTCATAGCTTCCTCATCACGGAATATTCTTCCTAAGCCAATATTGTAATCTTCTAATTTACGACCACGACGGTAAATAAAGTTGAAGCCCCTAGTTTCTGGGAACAAGCCTGCAAAAGATGAGGCAAGACGACGAATTGGATAAGGTATTTTCATATACCAAGCTTGATCTACTTCTTCCTTGTAAGTGTTGTATCCACCAAATAATTCATCAGCTCCTTCACCTGACATAACAACTTTAACATCTTTGGATGCTATTTGAGCAACAAAGTATAAGGCGATAGCTGATGGATCAGCTAGTGGTTCGTCCATATGGTACATTATGTTAGGAAAAGCCTTAATATATTCTTCTTTAGTTATTTTCTTTGATTTATTAGTTATTTTTAATTTTTTAGCTAAATCCTTAGCATATGATATTTCATCATATTTAGGATTATCATAGCCTACAGTATAAGTTTTATCAGGCTTAGCTAATGAAACTAAGTATGAGGAATCAATTCCACTTGATAGGAAAGAACCGACTTCAACATCAGCTATTTCATGATGTTTTACAGAATCTTTCATGGCTTCTTTTATTTCCTTTACTATTTCATTCATATCTTTATCAGTTTCTTTAAATTCTAAGCTAAAGAATTCTTCAATTTTTTTCTGACCATTTTTATATATTAATTGATGACCAGGTTCAAGACGATAAACTCCTTTAAAGAAAGTTTCTTCAGTCGGTGTTGAATTAAAACATAAATAAGCTGATAGAATATCTTCATTTAATTCTTTTTTAAATTCGGGATGATCTAAAAAAGCTTTGATTTCTGAAGCAAACATTAGGGTATCATTTGATTCATAATAATAAAGTGGTTTTATGCCCCAGCCATCACGAGCCAAGTATAATTCTTTATTGACTTTGTCCCAAATAGCAAAAGCAAACATTCCTCTTAATTTTTTGGTCAATTCATGTCCCCATTCTTCATAGCCGTGAACTAAAACTTCTGTATCAGTAGAAGTTACAAATTGATGATTTTTCTTTTTAAGCTCTTCTCTTAATTCAACATAGTTATATATTTCACCATTGAAAACTATAACAACTTCTTTGGTTTCATTGTAAATTGGTTGATTACCTGTCGATAAGTCAATAATTGATAGACGACGATGTCCCAATGCACATTCATCATCAAGGTAAAAGCCTTCAGCATCAGGTCCACGATAGGCAATACGATCGGTCATCTTTTTTAATATTTTCTTTTGTGGTTTCTTTTTACTTATATATCCTGCTATTCCACACATTTTTTTCACCTCTATTTTTTTGTAACATAAGTATAATAATCATTTTTGATAATCATTTTACTAATACTGAATGCATTAGCTACTTTGTTATTAATTGTGTTTATGTATTCATTTTGATTTTCAAGTGTTTTGCCTTCTTTTAAGGTAAATTTCTTTGTTTGTGAATCATAACTACCATAATCAGTAACCCAACTACGATTAGAGAAAATGGCAATTCCATCAGTATCGCTTAGAATATCTTGTCCTACTATTAAACGGGAATCATACTCAACGCCAAATAAATTTAAGATAGTTGGTAAAACGTCAATTTGACTACCAACTTTTGATACAGTAATTGGCTTTTTCATTTGATTATTCCATAAAATAAAATTACTATGATTCACTTCTATTGTACCATCTTTTTCATAAGATGACACTTCATTCATTTCATCTGTTGACAACGTATATGGATAATGATCACCCACTAAGGCTATCACTGTATCATCTAGTTTATTATTTTCTTTTAATTCTTTTATTAATTCTTCAAGCATTTTATCTAATTCCATTTGAGCTGCTAAGTAGTATTTTACTGAATCACTATAGGTGGTTTCATTTAGGTTATCTAGATATTTTTTAGCAATATTGTCACTGTTATTATAAGGAGAATGACCACTTACAGTAACATAGTATGTTGCAAAATTATTTTCGCTTGATAAATAATCACCTGTTGATTGTTTAATTAAATCTATATCACTAGGTAGCCATTTACAATTCATACGTTTTTCTAATCCATTGCCACAGCCAAGATAATTATTAAAACCAAGAGTAGCCATCGTTTTATTACGTTTGTAATAAGTGTATGTCCAATTATGATAGCTTTGAACTTGATAACCAAGTTCTGAAAAGGAATTACCAAGGGCATATTTTATATTAGGTAATTTACTTTTCCATAAGCTTAACGTTTCCTGAGTAGGAATTAAGCCTGTTGTTGCTTGAAATTCACCACCAGTTGTACTTAGAAAAACTGGAGAATAAAAGTTTTCAAAATCAAAACCGGTATGAATTAAACTGTACAACGTTGGTGTTCTTTCTTTGTCAACGGCTATTTCATTAAATCCTTCGGCTAAGATGAAAATTATATTTTTACCTTTAAACATACCTGTATATTTATTTTTTTTACTAGCTTCTTTGTTACTAATATAGTTATTTAAATTTTTTATTTCATTATTTGTTGTTTCGCTATTTAAATTCAAGTCAAGAATATTATAACCATAATCCTTTTCTTTGGTGATGTTTTTATCGTTTATTTTTAATATAGTATTCTCACTTATAATTTCATTATCATAACCAAACAGTTGTCTTTTTATATCTATTTTGGTGTAAGTAAGTAAACCAAAGTTGTCGATGATACTTAAAGAATCATCAATGTTAAAATATAATTTATAGGCTGATGATGATTTTTCTTTTTGAGGAAGTAAGAAAAGAAATGTTGACAAGTAGGCAGTTGTAAACAAAGCCAGACTGGTAATTACTTGATATTTATTATATTTTTTTAAATTTATTCGACTTTTTAAAATAATTAATAAAATTAAAGGGAAAAGTAAGATTAAAAATGGAAAGAAATGATTTATAATTGTTTCTTTTATAATATTGGTAAAGTCCAATGCTTGGTTAGCTAAACCAATTGTAGAAAAAGAAAATGGAACAGAAAATAAAGTGTAAAAGATATACTGAATTTCAAAATAGATTGTTATGATAACAGTTATTGTAAATAAAAGAACTTTATTTACTTTTTCTTTACTCAGTTTACAAATCAAACCTAAAATTATTGCTATAGGTATAGTAAAAATGAATGTATATAAATGACCTAAATTAATAAAATGTTTACATAAAATTATTTTTACAACAATTTCTAAAAAGAGAATACTTACAAAAAAATAAATAGATGGGTTAATTTGTTTTTTATTCATTATCTTCGCTTCTTTCATAATTCGATATTATACCACAAATGGTTTGAGATATTTGATTTATCTACTTTTTTCGACAAAAAAAGAAACTTTCGTTTCTAATTTTTAATAAGACTTAATTGTACTTTTTGCTTGGCTAAGTCAATATCTGTTACATAGCAAGTTACAATATCTCCAACATGAACAATGTCATTAGGATTCTTAACAAATGATTTACTCATTTTTGATATGTGAATTAAGCCATCATCATGTAAACCAATGTCTACAAACGCACCAAATGAAGCAACATTTCTAATTGTTCCTTGCAATTCCATTCCTTCTTTTAAGTCTTCAATCTTTAAAATATCACTTTTTAATACCGGTGAATCTAATTCATCACGAGGATCTAAACCAGGAGTTAATAATTCCTTTATTATATCTTTAACAGTATAAATATCACTATGTAATTTTTCTGATAATTTTAATGCGTCGGCTTTTTTTAAATTTTCCTTAAATTCATCTTTATTGATATCGGTAATATTTAAAGACAATTCGTTTAATATTTTATCTGTTAAATCATAGCTTTCTGGATGGATTCCAGTTTTATCAAGAGGATTAGTACCATCTGGAATTCTTAAGAAACCAATAGCTTGTTCATATACTTTAGCACTTACTCCTTTTATTTTTTTTATCTCATCACGACTAGTTATTTTCTTTTCTTCTTTGTATTTATAGATATTTTCAATAACGCTTTTAGTTAAGCCAGAAACATACTTTAGAATACTTTTTGAAGCAGTATTTACATTAACCCCTACTTCGTTTACTACTTTAGACGTTGTAAAGTCAAGAGCTTCTCCTAAAGCTTTTTGATTAACATCATATTGATATTCTCCTACACCAATTGATTTTGGATCAATTTTAACTAGTTCAGAAAGAGGATCTTGAATACGACGACCAATCGATACAGCACTTCTTTTTTCGACAGCTAAATCAGGAAATTCTTCGATAGCTAATTTTGAAGCACTATAAATTGAAGCACCGGCTTCTGAAGTTATTACATATTTGCATGGTAAGTTAAATTCTTTAATCATTTCGGCACAAAACTTTTCAGATTCACGAGAAGCTGTTCCATTACCAATAGAAATTATATCAACATGGTATTTTTCAATTAAATTTTTAACAATTATTTTACTTTGAGTAATGTATTTTTCTTGGTTATTACTATTAATAAATGGTTTTATAACAGTTGAATCTAAATATTTACCATTTTTATCAACCACAGCTAATTTACAACCATTAACGTATCCAGGGTCGAAACCTAGAACAACCATCCCTTTAAGCGGACGAGTTAGTAGCAAATGTTCTAAGTTTAAGCCAAATGTATCAATGGCCATTTTATCTGCTTGTTCTGTTAATTCACTTCTTATTTCTCTTTCAATACTAGGTAAAATAAGGCGTTTTAGCGAATCTTTAATACTATCTTTAACTAAATCTGTAACAAATGATTGAGAATTTTTAATTAATTTTTTTTCTAAATAACTTACAATTTCATCATTGTTCATATCAAGAGAAATAGTTAAAATCTTCTCTTTTTCTCCTCTATTTAAAGCTAAAACTCGATAATGTTTAATATACTTTATTTTATCTTGAAAGTCATAATACATTTCGTAAGTTTTTTTCTCATCTACAGCATTCTTTTTTAATTTGGAAGTTATAGTACCATTTTGCCATACATTATTTCTTATCCATTTACGATATGAAGCATTGTCACTTATCCATTCAGCAATGATATAACCAGCGCCTTCTAAAGCTATTTTAGTATCTTTAACTGTTTCATTAACAAATTTCCTAGCCATATTTTCTAAGGTTCCTGTTGTTGGAAATGACATTATCATTTTAGCAAGAGGTTCTAAACCATTTTTAATAGCTTCACTAGCTTTAGTTTTTTTCTTTTCTTTAAATGGACGATAAACATCTTCAACTTCTGTTAATTTCGTACATTTCATTACTGATTCTTTTAATTCATCTGTTAATAAACCTTTTTCATCAATAAGTCTTATAACATCTTCTTTACGATTAAATAAATTTTCTTGATATTTATATTGTTCTTCAATTACTCTTATTTGATCTTCATTTAAATTACCTGTTTTTTCCTTACGATATCGTGCTATAAAGGGAATTGTAGCACCATCTTTAAGCATATTTAGGACTTCTTTTATTTGTTGCTCTTGTAATTTTAATTCTTGAACAAGATAGTTTATAACTTCTTGATTTATTATTATTTCTTCCATTTTTAATCACCTTTTCTATTATATCAAAAGAAAATAAAAAAAAGAAAAGTAATTTTACTTTTCTTTACTTTTACCCTGAGCCTCTATCTTTAGTAAAACTTTAATATTAGTCAAAGGAAAAGACAATATAGTAAAAAACTATTTTGTCTTAGTGTTTTTGTTCTTGGTATTTTTCTTAGTTGAAATACTTTTGTTATTTTTTGGTGTTTCAACTTTAGGTTCTTCTATTTTATTTAGTTTATCACTTTCAGATGTACTTTTAGCAGCAGCAGTAATTATTTTTTGAACTTCTAAAATACCAGTTTTTTCCAATTCTTCGTGGTAATTCATAGCCATTCCTATAACAAATATGTAAGCTAAAAAATAAACCCACAACATTAAAATAATTATGTTTGCTAAGCTTCCGTAAAAAACAGAATAATTAGCATAATGAGAAATATAATAAGAATAAATGTCTGTTATTACTACCCATCCAAATGTTGTGAAAATTGCCCCACCTGTTACGTTTCTACTAGGAATCTTTTTATCAGGAGCCATTGTATAAATTATTTTAATAAACAAGAAGATAAATACCCATGAAAAAGGTCCTTTTAAGAAGTTTAAAATTGATATGACCATTTTAGTAGTTTCAACATCGAGGTTAAAATAATGTAATAAGTTAATTATACTATTTCCTAATAATGGAGCTATTAAAATGAATAATACTAATATAACAATTATAATTTCCATAATTATGGCTTTAAAACGACGACGAAAAAAACCAGAATCTTTTATACCGTAGATAGTATTTGAAGCAACTATTATTGATGCCATACCATTAGAAGCTATAAAATAACCAATTGCTAAAGTAACAAAGAAAGCTGGTGTTATTTTTGAAGCCGTAAGGATTGGTTCTAATAAAGCTGTATAGTCACTACCAAGAGTATTTCTTAATAGTGTAGAAACCAAATTATTAGAAATATTTAAATATGAACAAGCATATCCTATTAAGGTAATTGTTGGAACCAAGGATAAAAAAAGAAAAAAAGATATTTGGCCTGGTAAGATTAACATTTCGGGACGCCAAAAGGCATCCCAGAAACGTTCAAAGAAAGGTTTTCTCTTAGCTTTCATTAGTTTTCAGCCTGTTCTATCTTTTTGTTCTTCATATCTTCTACCGATTCATTTATGGCATCTTCAATTGTTTTCATGTCATTTACTATCATGCTATAACCAATTGCAGCACCATATTCATAAGGTAAAGATTTAAATTCTTTATTAAGTTTTCTAATGTAGCTAACAATTTGTTTTTCTTGATATCCAACTAAATATATTAAGAATTCGTTTCCGTCTGTTCTCATTATATCTGAATTATCTAGCTGTGTTTTAATTAAAATATTAGCTGTAGCTTTAATTTGGCTATCACCTTGTTCATATCCTAAAGAATCATTTATTTCTTGAATTTGATTTAAATCAATGATGATAGTTGCTTGGGGATAAATAGTATTTTTATTCCAATTGGCAACATTTTCATTTAAGTAATTTCTATTTTTTAGAGATGTTAATTGATCAATATACTTCATTTTATCTTCTTTTTTGATTTTTTTAGCTATTTTTATTTTCTTAGATGAACGATATGCAAGGAATAAAATGACAAAAATTATACAAATTATAATTAATGAATATTTAGCTATTTTTCCTAAAATAGTACCTGATTTTATTGTTATTGTATGATTATGAATTCCACGTACTTGAATAGTATTTGGATCTAATGTTTGAATATATTTACTAAACAAAAGATTAAAAGTTTCGTCAGATGAAATATAGAAATTATATGTATCAGATAAAACGTTACGATATCTAGTATTATAATCATCCAAAATATTTTTACTATAATAGTCAAAACTTAGTTCATCTATAACGATTATACTATCTTTTTTAGCTATTTTCTTTAAATCTTTATCATTGGCATATGTTTTTATATTAATATTACCAATACTATTTAAATATTTTTCTAATATACTATTTTTTAAAACATAGACGTTTTTATCACTTAAAGAATTTATAGAGTTTATGACTAAATCATCGTCTTCTCTTGTTACTATGTCAAAGGAAATATTATTTAAGGAATCAATTTTTTGGTACTCTGTTTCTAAGTTATAGTAGTTATAGAATAAATCTATTTTATTATTTGCAATGGCTTCGGTGAAACTGTTAAAATTTTTATATTTAGAAAAACTAAATTCTGTTTGACTAAAATCGCTAAAATTAGAAAGATATTCGCTGATGATTCCACCATATGTGCCACTTATTAAAACTTCATAAGGATGATTATCTACAAAACCATAGTTATATGTTTTGGCTTGAATACTTGTTAAATCTTTATCAGAAATATTTAAAGCAGAAACAAAAGTTTTTAACTCGTTATTATTATAAGATTCTTTTAAGTTTTTTTCTTTCCATGTATTATAATATTTTTCTATTATGGAGCTTAAGTTATCATTATTTTTATCATATACAACATATTTTTTTAAATCACTAATGTGGTAATCTATATTGTAATTTGATGTCAAGATTGATGATAAGTTTTCCTCTAATGGAACTATTGCGTATTGAATAGCTTCATTGGCTTCGAGAGATTCAAATAAGTTTGTAGAAGTTTCATAAGGTGTTAAAGAAAGATCTTTTATAGTATTTAGATAATTATTAATTCTTTTTTCATCTGATGATAAAACGCCAATTTTTTTGTTTGATAATTGAGATAATGAACTCATATTAACTTTGTCTTTACTAACAATAACGTAATGTTCTTCGCTAAATGGTATTTGATTATCAGAAATGTCATCTGTCATTTTGAATGAATTAGCTGAAACTGATTCTCCACTATTATAAGTTATAATGTTGATGTCAACACCAAACTTAGCTTCAAAGTCATTGATGAAATCAAATAAGACTCCACTACCATTTTTTCCATAAACATCGACATTATTTAAAACATAGACGTTTTGAGTCGAGTTAACATTTTTAGCAAGCCATTCTTTTTCCTCAACGCTTAATTTATTATCGTCATTTAAGATTAGAAAAGTTATTATTCCTAATATAGCTAAAGCAAGAATAGCTATTATAACTATTAAGAAGATTTTTTTATTTTTCTTTTTCATAGTCTATCCTTCTGTTCCATTATTGTCTACAGTTGGACTTGTCACAGGATTGTTATTGTTCCAAACTAGACCAGAACCATTTTTATTTTTAGCACCTTCTATTAAGAAGCCATCACTTTGATCTGTTGATTCTTGTTTTAAAGTAAAGTGGAAATCATAGAAGGCTTTTTCTTCATTACTGAAATTATCAAGTGATTTTAAAGCGACACTTTGAGCTTCTACTAAAGATGTTTCACTAGGAAAAGTTAGATCAAAGTAAACTATTTTTCCAGTAATTGTAATATTGACACTCTTAACAATTTTATCTGCTTTTATCTTTGTTTCAATATCACTTATTTTGGAATCATTTATAGCAACACTTTCTATTCCTTCTAAACGATCACCATATTTTCCTTTATCACTGCCACTATAAAAGCATTTTATTAGGACAGTTGCCATTAAAATTAGGCAAACAATAGCTATTGCCATTAGTATCGAAAACACTCGATGTTCATTATAAAATTTTTTAAATTTTTTCATTTTTTTCACCTCTAAGCGTAATTAAATTATACTACATTATATGTCATTAAGCAATTTATTTACTTTTTAGATAAACATTAAAAGAAGTTATAGAGAATCTATAACTTCTTTCAGTTTTTCTTCATTCCAGATAGTTATTCCAAGCTTTTGAGCTTTTTCAAATTTGCTACCTGGAGAGGTTCCAACAATAACAACGTCAGTCTTTTTACTAACTGATTCAATAACTGTTGCATCATATCTTTCAAGGATTTTTTTGATTTCATCTCTAGTAAGAAAGCTGATGGTTCCCGTGATAACAAATTTTTTATTAGATATAAGGTCATTATTTAGTGTTTTTTCACCTTTATATTCTGTATTAATTCCTATTTTTTTTAAGTTATCAATAAGTGTTATATTACGTTCATCTTGAAAGAAAGAATATATATTGGTAGCAAGAATATCTCCAATATCTTTGATTTCAGTTAATTCTTCACAAGAAGCATTCATTAAATTTTCTAATGTATCATATTTTTTGGCTAATACTTTAGCAGTTTTAGCTCCTATTCCTGGTATACCTAGACCAAACAATAATCTTTCTAAAGAATTATTTTTACTTGCCTCAATAGAAGTTAAAAGATTATTAATACTTTTAGTACCGAATCCTTCCAGTTCTATTAAATCTTCTTTTTTTGTATCTAGATTGTAAATATCTTCTATTTTAGTGATAATTCCCATATTATAAAAATCTTCAATTATTCTTTCACCAAGCCCATCGATATTCATAGCAGGACGTGAAACATAATGAATTAAGCCTTCTATTTTACGAGCTTGACAATGTTCGTTAGGACATAAGTAGTCTATTTTAGAGGCACTTTTAACAAGAGAGGTTCCACAAATAGGACATGAATTTATCATTTGAAATATCTTAACATTTTGACGACGTTCTAAAACTGGCTCAACAACTTCAGGAATCACATCACCAGCTTTATGAAGAACAACAAAATCCCCGATACGAAGATCTTTTTCTCTTATATAAGATTCGTTGTGAAGAGTCGCTCTTCTAATGGTACTACCAGCAACCTTAACTGGTGATAAAACAGCATTAGGAGTGATTTGTCCTGTACGGCCAACTGTAAAAATGATATCTTCTAATTGCGTTACGACTTTTTCAGCCGGGAACTTATAAGCAACAGCCCAACGTGGATACTTAGCAGTATTTCCCATTCTTCTTTGACCAGATATATCATTTAATTTAATAACAATACCATCAATTTCGTAAGGTAAAGTAGGACGTTTTTCGGTCCATTCTTTAATAAATTCTTTTATTTCTTTAAAATTATGAACTTTTTTAGAATGTTCATTAATGGGCAATCCTAATTTTTTTAAGTTTTGAAGTGTTTCCCATTGTGTTTGTTCAGCGGTATTAGGAACATGATATAACAAGACATCTAATTTGCGCTCTTTAGCTATACGACTATCTAATTGACGAGCAGAGCCAGCTGCAGCATTTCGAGGATTTTGGAATAAATCTTCACCATTAGCTGCTCTTTTTTTATTAGCTTCTTCAAAGCTTTTTTTAGTCATGTATATTTCGCCACGAACTTCTAAATCTACAGGTTCTTTTAATTTTAGAGGAAGATATTTGATAGTTTTGACGTTGTTAGTTATATCTTCACCAGTTACACCATCTCCTCTAGTAGCCGCTGATTTTAAAAGGCCATTTTTGTATGTTAAATTAACACCTAGTCCATCCATTTTTAATTCACAAGTGAATTCGGGATTAGGTATTTCTTTCTCAACTCGATTAACAAAAGCTTCTACTTCATCCTCATTAAAGACATCGGCTAAACTAAACATTGGTGTAGCGTGAGTTATTTTAGCAAAAGAATCTAATATTTTAGTTCCAACGCTTTCTGTCGGTGATTCAGGTAATTTATATTCTGGATATTCAGCTTCTAATCTAAACAATTCCATCAAAAGGCTATCGTATTCATTATCAGTCATTTTAGGATTATCATTTAAGTAGTATTCAACATTGGCTTCGTTTAATTTTTCGACAAGATAAGAAATTCGTTCTTTTGGATTCATTTTTACCTCCATAAATTTTTAGGATATACCCCATCTTCAATTAATTTAGCTATTGCTTTTTTAACATTTTCTTTATCTTCTTTATACGTTACGCCATACCAATTAGCTTTTGTATGTAAAACAAAAACTTGAGCATATTTTTCTATATTAGCTTCATTTAATATATCTGGTATTAAGAATTCACATTTGTTTAAGTCACTATTGTTTTTAAAAAATTCAACCATTTTATTTTCAATATATTCAAATATTGATCTATCAAAAACTAACATGTTCATAGAAACTAAAGTATCCTTAGAAACTTCAAAAGGATTGATTGTTTCATCTAAAGGTGTAGCCATTATTTTGTCATTTTCGTAAGCTATTGAACTTTCGGTTATTTTTTCTAAGTTTCCTTTTTCATCAAAAGCTAAAACACCTCTTTTTACTGAGCCATTTTCAGTCATTGTGTTAGTTACTGTATATCCTATTGTAGCATATTGTTTTTCTTTTTTTTCTTTTATAAATTTAGCAGCAACTTCGAATGAATCACGGCCATAGAAATCATCAGCATTGATTACGACAAAATCTTCAGTTATGGCATCTTTAGCACAGTAGATTGCTTGAGCTGTCCCCCATGGTTTAGTTCTATCTTCTGGTATTTTGACGAAGTCCGGAATATTATCCATTTTTTGGAAAACATACTCTACTTCAATATTTCTATCAACACGAGAACCAATTGTCTCTTTAAATATTTGATAATTTTCTTCTTTTATAATAAAGATAACCTTATTAAAGCCAGCTTTTTTGGCATCATAAATCGAATAATCTATTATAAATTCTTCGTTTGGTCCCATTGGTTCTATTTGTTTTAATCCTCCAAAACGGCTTCCCATTCCAGCCGCCATTATTAGTAATTGCATATTTTTTCCTCTTTTCTTATATTTTTGTAATACTCTTATGATTTTTCAATAATTTTTTTATGCCAAAATTTTTAGCAAAAGCAACAGTAATGAAATCACCTTTTACTTCAATAATAACGCCACGACCATATTGCATGTGCATTATGACATCGCCTTCTTTAAAATCAACATCTTCATTTTTATAAAGTTCCTCTTTATTGATTTTTTCTTCTTCAAACATATTAATGTTTTCAACATCTAATAAATCCGGATCGATTTCTTTAATAAAACGACTTGGCGGATTCATGACATCTTTTCCATATAATATTCGTCTTTTGGCATTGGATATGTATAATTTTTCTTTAGCTCGAGTTATGCCAACGTAACATAAACGTCTTTCTTCCTCGAGGCCACCTTCTTCACAAAAAGAATTTTGATGAGGAAATATTCCATCTTCCATACCAATTAAGAAGACAACTTCAAATTCTAATCCTTTAGCACTATGAATAGTCATTAGAGTAACAACATCTTCATCTTCCTTATGTTCTGTTACATCAGCAATAAGACTTATTTCTTCTAAAAAATCTGCTAATGAGACTGATCCAGTTCGTTCTTCAAAAGTTTTAGTAATTGATTTAAACTCTTCTAAGTTGTCTAAACGCAGTTCATTTTCAAGTGATTTATCATTTTCATATTCTGATTTCATATTCGTTTCATCTAAAATTAAATCAATCAATTCCGTTAACGTTAAATCTTCACTTTTTTGAGTTAAATCAAGAATTAAATCTTTAAATTCTTTTTCTCGACCTGACTCAATAGCTTCAAATATAGAAATATTTTTTTCTTTAGCGACTTTTTCGAGTTTTTGAATTGTTGATGGACCGATGCCTCTTTTAGGAACATTTATAATACGACGAAGACTTATTTCATCGTTATTATTTAAAATTAATCTTAGATAGCAAATTAAGTCTTTAATTTCTTTTCGAGAATAGAAGTAATAACTACCGACAACTTTGTACGGAACATTGGCTTTCAAAAACATTTCCTCAACTAAACGAGCTTGGGCATTTGTTCTGTATAAAACACTAATATTCTTTTTTTCATAACCTTGTTCTAATAATCTTTTTATCTCATCTAATACAAGATTGATTTCATGTTTTCCATCGTAGGCTCGTAAATATTTAACTTTGCTACCTTCACCTTTACTACTCCATAATTTTTTTTCTTTTCGTTCTTTATTATTTTTTATTACTGAATTAGCAGTATCTAGAATACTAGTTGTTGAACGATAATTTTCTTCTAAAGGAATGACTTTAGCATTTTTATAATCTTTTTCAAAATTTAAAATATTACGAAAGTTAGCACCTCTAAACATGTATATTGATTGATCTGGATCACCTACAATAAAAATATTTTGATATTTTTTAGCTAGTAATTTTGATAATTTATATTGTACTTCATTAGTATCTTGATATTCATCAATTAAAATATAGCGATATTTTTCTTGGTAGTCAGCTAAAACATCTTTATGTTCCGTAAATAATTTAACTGGCAAACGTAATAAATCATCAAAATCAACAGAATTATTTTTTCTTAAAACATCCATATACTGATAATATACTTCAATAGCTATTTTATCTTGAGGTGTACGGAGTGTATTGTTAATTTCATCATCAGTTAGCATGTCATTTTTAATAGTACTAATTCTATTTCTTATATATGACGGTGGGTTATTTTTTGTATCATATCCGTTATCTTTTAATATTTTTTTAATAATTGATAGAACATCATCACTATCTAGAATAGAAAAATTTCGATCTAAACCTAGGAGTGGGGCATTTTCTCTTATTATGCGAACGCCAAAAGAGTGAAACGTTCCAACGAAGGCTTGATTATCAGGGACTAATTTTTCTAAGCGTTCTTTCATTTCATGGGCTGCTTTATTGGTAAATGTTATAGCTAAAATATTGTATGAAGGAATTCCTTGAGCAATTAAGTTAGCAATACGAGTTGTTAATACTTTTGTTTTACCTGAACCAGCTCCAGCAATTACTAAGCAAGGCCCATCGATATGTTCAACAGCTTCTCTTTGCTTATCATTTAAGTTGGTTAAATAATTCATGTTGTACGCCTCTTTCCAACTTAATTATAACATGAAAAGATATTATCTCATAGAAAAAGAAGTACAATGTACTTCTTATAAATGTTCCATAATAGCTATGTTTTTTTCCATTTTAGCAACTAAATCATCTTTATCATATTTTGAAAAGATATCATCAAATGCAGTTGGTTCAATTAGAAACATACTATAAAATCTTTGGAAAGCTTCTTTGAAGTTACTAATTCCAAGATCTTTTAGATATTTTATATTTTTTAAAACTATGTGAGAATTATCATTTAAAGCAATTAAACTATTTAGAGGAACATCTTTTGTAAACTCTTCAATAAATTTATCTTCAAAACCTACTTCTTTTAAAAATGTTAATTCTGGTTTTTGGTTATCTAAATTTTCAGATAATTCAGTATCAATCGCTTTTATAGTATCTTGTTCTATCATAATGTTGGACCTCCTACTTCTTCAGCTATGTTTAAACCTAAAAATTGATTCATTAGCTTAATGATAACTGAGGCATCTTTCTGTGAATTATATAGTAAAGAAACTATAATTAATTCTTTTGTTAAGCCGTCTACTTTTTCATCTTTATTATTTAATGAAGTAACTAAATATCTTAAATTTCTTTCAAATTTATTTTTTGATAAGTATTCATCATTTAATTTATAAGTGTTTTTATCGACATTTTCTAAAGATGATTCACTTTCTAATTCATGTTTAATTGTATCAAGCATAGCTTGTACTTCAGGATCATCGATTTTAATTGTTTTATAACTATCAGCATTGTTTGTGTAATAGTTATTTAGACTTTCTATTAATATAGGAATAATTGCATTGTATTTTGATCCTTCTTTACTTAGAATTTCATTATTTTCTTTTCTAGAAGTTATTTCTGGTAAAGTTACTTCTGGATAAGTTGTTTGGAATTCTGCTGGAATATAAGCAATTTTCTTACAATAGCCAGATTCATCTACATAGCTTTCACCTTTAGCTGTTAAATATTTTATTTTCTTTAACATTTGATCAGTTTCAACACTCATAATTTCTGGAGTTGTTCTTAAAACTTCCTCTGCACCTATTTCAATTAATGAATCAATTGATTCTTCTAATTCTGTTGGTGTTTTAAAATAAATGTCTATTTCATTTTTACCATTACGACGTCCAGCACTTATTCCATATTCTTTAAGGACTTCGTTTACTCCTATGCTATCTTGAGTTGCTTCTAATAAAGCTGGTTCAATGTACTTTCTTTGCTTTTCATCAAAAGTTATATCATATTTTTCTGAATCCTTTAATGCGTTATAGTAAGCTTCTGGATTAGAAATTAGAAGATAATTTGAGTTATCAATAACACCATTTTGACCTTCAATCATAGCAATGTTAGATTGCATTGTTGATAAAGGTAAACTTATTAATGCGTATGTTATTAAAATAATATCTTTAATAGAATCTTCTTTGATCCCTTTACTTCTAAATAAATTTATTTTAGATGGTAATTCTTTATCAGCTAATAAAACGTAAGAGTCTTTGATAAAATAAACATTTTCCTCAGGAGTTCCTAAAGCTTTTAACTCTTCTAAATTTCTTCTTATTACTTCGACATCACAAGCTTTTAAAATTTTGATAGCTTGTTCTTTTTGAATGAAGTTATTTGGATCTAAAGATAAATTTGCAAAGAATTCTTCGTCATCAGTTTTATCTTGTTTTTCTTCTTCAACCTCTACAATTGGAATAATATCAGTATTGAAACCACCATAAATATCTTGAGCACTTGGTTTTATATCATCTTTGCTTTCTTCCTGAATTGGTTCTTCTTTTGATTCTTCTGAAATTTCTGCAGCTTTTGATGATTCTTCGACTTTGACTGGCTCTTCTGAAATGGTTTGAGTTTGTTCAAATGTTATAAAAGGACTTTCTTCAGGTGTACTTTCTTCAATGACAATACCAGTTTTTGGTGCTAGTTCAGTTGGTTCTGTTTCTTTTTTTTCTTCATTAGCAACTTGATCTGCAAAAATACCAACATTTGTTGATTCTTCAACAATAGGACTTACCGGTTCCACCACTGGAGCTGGTTCTTCAGTTTTAGTTGGTTCAGTTTCTACTACCTCTGAAACAATATTAAAATCTACTTGCCCTTGTAAAACTAAGTCATTAAATTGTTTTAATTCTTCTTCTGGGAATAAAATCAATTTACTAACAGTTGCTATTTCATTTTCAGATAAAGCATATTTTTTTGAAAAACTACTGATTTTTCTTAAAATATCACCGATATAATTTCTGGTGTAAGTTTCAGCTCCTCCTAGGACATCACTTATAATACGTCCAAGTTCATGGCGAGCTCTTTCATAATCAGCTATTTGTTCCTCGATTTCCTCAGCTTTAATTCCATTGTCTTCGATTTGTCTTCTTAAAGATTCTATTTCATTGGTTGTTCTTGAAATATCACTATTTATACGTTCCTTTAAGGTATCTATATCTTCGGCTTTTAATATTTTTTCTCTGATTACAGAAATGTCAAAATCTACTTCCATCAACCCAAAAAGACGTTGTAAATCTTTATTTTCATCAAATTCACCTAACCATTTTTCAGCCTCATTAGGACCTACTTCAACAGCTTTTTGATTAGAATTCAATTCACTTAGTGATTCACTTTCTTCTGTTAACTTTTTAGTACAATCATCCTTTTCACTTATTAATGATTCTTTTTTAGTAGCTAGTTCATTTTTTATGCAACTATCATCACTTTTTAGATTGTAAAGAAGTTTTAACAAATCTTGATTAGTTCTTATATTGGCCACTATACACACCTCGCTTATTATGTATCAATTATAACAGAACGAATTTTAAATGTAAATCATTTTATTTTCTTTTTATGTACACCACTTAACATTATCACGAATATAATAAAGTGATCTTAGGAGGGATTAAATGAGAAAAAATATTATCATCTCTATGAGTTGTTTATTATTAATTTTTGCATTTATTTTCATTAATAAAAGAGAACAAAGTATTAATGAAACAAAAAAACTCGAGAAAGTAAAAGTAGCAGAAGTTACACATAGTATCTTTTATGCACCATTTTATGTAGCTTTAGAGAATGGTTATTTTAAAGATGAAGGTTTAGATGTCGAAGTCATTTTAACTAGCGGAGCTGATAAAGTTAGTGCTGCTGTGTTATCTAAAACAGTTGATATTGGTTTTGCGGGGCCAGAATCGGCCATTTATGTCTATAAAAATGGGGAAAAAGATTATTTAATAACTTTTGCTGGTCTTACAAAAAGAGATGGACAATTTATAGTATCACGTAAAAAAATCGATAAATTCAAAATGAAAGATTTATATAATAAAGAAATATTAGTAGGAAGAGCTGGTGGAATGCCTTCATTAAATTTCTTAAATGGATTAAAAAATGAAAACGCGGATAAAAATAAAATTAAAGTTAATACAAGCGTAGATTTTGCTTCTTTATCAGGAACATTTATTAGTGGAGTTGGAGATTTTGTTAATTTATTTGAACCTAATGCAACAAAATTAGAAAAGGAAGGATTAGGTTACGTAGTAGGTAGTGTTGGAAAATTTTCTGGAGAAATGCCATATACAGCATTTTATGCTCGTAAAAGCTATTTTAATGACAATACTGACAAAATTAAAAAATTTAATGCTGCTATAAATAAAGGTCTTGATTACGTTAAAAATCATAGTGATATAGAAATTGCTAAAAGCATATTACCACAATTTCCAGATAATTCTTTAAATGATGTAGAATTAATAGTAAAAAGATATCGTGAAGCAGACAGTTGGTTAGATAATACAACTATTACTGAAAAATCATATAAAAATTTAGAGAATATAATGATAAATAATAATTTACTTGATGACTTTGTATCATTTAATGATTTAGTTAAAGATTTAAATGAAACCACTTCTCAAGGTTAAAAATTTGTCCAAAAAGTATAATACTATTAATGGAGAAATTGAAGCAATCAAAGATATAAGTTTTGAAGTTAAAAATGGAGAATTTATTGCTATTATTGGAACAAGTGGTTGTGGAAAAAGTACACTACTTTCAATATTGGCTGGTTTAGAAGAAAAAAGTAATGGAGAAATAACATATTGCAATGATAAAAATGACATAAAGATAGGTTATATGTTGCAAGAAGATGCTTTATTTGAACACTACTCTATCTTAGATAATGTTTTACTTGGTTTAAAAATACAAAAAAAACTAAACCAAGAAAATAAAGAATATGTATTAAAACTCTTAGAAAAATATCAATTAACTAATTTTAAAAATAAAAAACCACATGAATTATCAGGTGGTATGAAACAAAGAGTTGCTTTAATCAGAACTTTAGCTATTAAACCTGATATATTATTTTTAGACGAACCATTTAGTGCTTTAGATTTTGATACAAGATTAAAAGTAAGTGATGATGTTTTTAAAATTATCAAAGAAAATAGAAAAACGACTTTAATGGTAACACATGATATTGGTGAAGCGATTAGTATGGCCGATAAAATAATAGTTTTATCTAAAAGTCCAGCTTATATAAAAAAAATTTATAATATAGAATTAGAAAATAAGGATTTGCCAACTGTTAATAGGAAAGATACTAAATTTAATTATTATTATGATTTAATTTGGAAAGATTTAAGTGAAGATATCTAAAGAACAAATATTGTTTTTAAAAAAACACAAAAAAAACAAATTAGTTATTTTCTTTTGTCAGTTAGCAATCGTAATTACCTTTTTCCTATTATGGGAATTTTTAAGTAGAGCAGAAATCATTAATCCATTTATTTTTAGTAGACCTACAAAAGTAATTGTTGTTATTAAAAAAATGATAATTGATGGTAGTTTATTTAAGCATATATATGTTAGTGTTTATGAAACATTAATTGCTTTTTTTATAGGGTTGTTTCTAAGTATTATAGTTTCAACTTTATTATATCTATATAAAAATTTATATAAAATTTTAGATCCATTTTTAACTTGCTTAAATTCTTTACCCAAAGTTGCACTTGGGCCAATGATTATTATCGTCGCTGGAGCTAATGTAAAAAGTATTATTGTTATGGCGATATTAATTAATTTTATTGTTATAACAATGGTTATTACTAATGGCTTTTATAATACTGATAAAGTTAAAATAAAGTTAATGAAATCTTTTGGTGCAAATAGGTATCAAATTCTTAGATACTTAGTTGTTCCTAATTCTTATGAGACAATTATCAGTTCCTTTAAGCTAGGAATAAGTATGAGCCTTATCGGAGTTGTTACGGGAGAATTTTTAGTAAGTAAAGAAGGATTAGGTTACTTAATTATATACGGAACTCAAGTCTTTAATTTAGACTTGGTTATAAGTGGTATTTTACTTTTAGTTATTATATCTTATATTCTTTATAAAATAGTTATTTATATAGAAAAAATATTATTAAAAAAATAAAGAAGGTTGGCTCTTCTTTATTTTACTTTTTCTAAGCGAATAAATTTATTCTTTTTTGTATTTTGAACATGATATTTATTATGACTAGGTTTTTTAGAAACTATTTTTTTCTTTTTTGGTTTTGGCTTTGGTTGATTAGTTCTATTAACTTTTTTAATATTATTTGGATTTAAATTTAATTCTTTTTTTGGTTTAGTTGATTCCAAAACTGGTTTAGTTTCTGATGCTTCTTTTATTTCTTTTACTTCATTTATATTTAATGATTTTATATCCACAGATTCAGGACGCTCCATCTTTTTGATTGGAGGTTTTGGTTTATTGTATAAAGAAGCAGATTTTATTTCAATTTTTTCTATTTCAACCTGTTTTTCTTCTTGAGCTTTTGGGCGATGCTTTTTAGCACTTTCTATTGAAACGACTTTTATTTTTTCGCCATTTAAATAGTCATCATGTTCTACAAAAGTTTCTTTTTTATTTTTTTCTTCTTGTTTTTTAGCAGTAGCTATTTTCTTATTTTCTTCTAAACCTTGAATTGCTTCATCTAATTGAGCAATCTTTTCAGTATATTTTTTTATTATTGAAGAAAGTTCGTCAGTATCCAAAATTTCTATATCTGAATTCTGTAGAATTGGTCTAATTCGTTCTTTTTTAGCTGGTTGATTTTTTGAAACATTTTTTTCTTTTACTTCTTTTATTTTTTTTTCTTCCTTTATTAAAGACTGTTTATTAATAAAAGATATGTCTTGTTTAATACATTTTTCTTCATTAGGTTGCTCTTTAGGTTGCTCTGCTTCAATTGTTGTATTATTTACTTCACCAACAGTTATAATGTTTTCTGAATATGGTTCAAGGAAACCATTATTTTCAAATTCACTTCTAAAGTATTTATCGCCTTTACTTTCAATCTTTTTTAATTCATTACGTAAACGTTCTTTTCTTTCTTTTTCACGTCTTTTTTTAACGTAATCGGGTTCTTCAATTATACCAGCTACTTCATCGACTTTTCGACGTAAGCCATACAATTCAATTAATTTATAAATATCTTTTAGAATATAAATTCCGATAGGTATTAATAATAAAAATAACCACCCTTTTTTGTTAGCTAAAAGGAATTGTAATTTACCAAGTGACGGAATAATAATTATTTCTTTTCCAATAACATTATCAAAGGTAACGTAAGTAGCATCTGGAGCACTATTATTATCACCTTGAGTTCGATAAGCATATTGTCCTTCACTACTTCCTTCGACCTCAATAACACGATGCGTTATTGTCATTCCTTCAGAAGTAGGATTAGTAGAAACATAAGTGATTATGTCACCAACACTAATTTCATTTGGTGATTTTACTTTTTTATTTACAACAACATCATAGACCTTAATAACAGGATCCATACTAGGACTAACAATTGTATATAATGAAATACTCGGCTTATAATTTTCATCATTAGAATGAATTTGAGCTGATATTATGTAATAAAGAAGGAAAAATGCTATCAAACATACAAAAACTACTAATATATTTATTAGTATTTTTATAATTTTATCTACTATGTTTTTTAAATCTAGTGAAGTCTGACCCATTTTGTAGCCCTTCCTATTCTAATAATATTATAATTTATAATTTATTAAATTACAATAATCATTCTAATAAAGAACTTTTAGTATTGTTTTGAATAACATTTATTTTACTATGATAAAAATTAGATGTAGTGCCTTCTTCTATATTACCAGTATAGTTAGCTTTTATTATGTAAGTAATAGTTTCTTTTGGTGCTATTTTTGCATCAGTTATTAAAGTTGCATCAGATAATGGTAATGATTTAGGTGAAGATGTTTCATTATTTTTAGTAATTGTATATAAAAGATTTGTAGTATTAGCTAAAGAAGAACTGATATTAGTTATTACAATATCAAAATTGACATTAACATTACCTTCATTTGTTATTTTTATTGTCATTGGATTTACTAAATCATAATTAGTTGTAATGTTGTCAATATTAAAGTTAGAATTATTATTGTACGATATACTTAAAGTTTGATAGAAAGTTTCTGTTTTATATTCTTTGGCAGTTATAATACTTTTAGTATTTTTATAAGAACGATACGAAAAGAAAACACAAAAAAGACTAGCTAAAAAGGTTAATAAAAAGATAGAAAAAAAAGTGATTGTTCTCTTCTTTTGTTCTTTTTTTTCAGCTTTTATTAAAATATCATATTGCTTTGATAACTCATCTTTAAAATTACCATTTTTGTTTTTCATGTTGTCACTTCCTTTTATTCTTTAACAATTACCTTATAAGTCCCCCCAAAAGATTTATATAAATTATATGACTGATCATTTTCATTTTTCATGAAAGTTATTGATAAAGTACACGTATTAGTAGCATTGGTTTTTAGTTCAGCATCTTTTAAAATAAAAGCGGAACTAGTCGTTGGCATTTGTTGATTTGAAACATTTTTGCCATCTGTACAAGTAACAGAATAAACAAGTTCTTCAGGATGTGCTTCAATAGCTCCATTAGTGGCAATATGCCAATTACTATTAACATTTTCCCATTCTATTTCATACTTTATTGTATTTGAATTATTATTAGTTATTTCAAAAGTATAATTACGAGTATCCCCAGGATTTAAGTCAGATAAATTTACATTATTAGAACCATTGTATACTACAGAAGTACTCTTATAAATATTATTAGATGCGACAACGGAATCACCATTTATTTTGGTATGAATTTTTTCACTATAAAAGACAAAGGCACAGGAAGTTGCAGCAAAAACAAAAGTTAACACTGAAAAAAAACTAATTACTAGCATCCACTTTTTCTCCATCCTAATCACCCTTTTATTATAAATAATATATCAAATTAGGACTTTATTATCAAGGTTATTATAATTATTTTTAATTTTATTAATTAATCATAATCTGTGATATAATGCTCTTGAGGTGTTAAAATGAAATTAAGTGTTATTGTTCCTTGTTATAATGAAGAAGGAAATGTAACTGATCTTTATGAAAAAATAAACAATACTTTAAGCGATATCAAGTATGAAATTATTTTTGTCGATGATGGTTCAAAAGATAAAACTTTAGATAAATTAAAAGAATTACATAAAAAAGATGTTTTACATGTAAAAATAATTTCTTTTTCAAGAAATTATAAAAAGGAAGCAGCAATGTATGCTGGTTTAGTTAATGCAACTGGTAAATATACATGCATTGTTGATGGAGATTTACAACATAATCCAAAGTATCTACTTGATATGTTAAATTTTTTAGAAGAAAATGAAGATTATGATGAAGTAGCAATGGTTATGCATGAACGAAAAGATGAAGATGGATTCATGAAATTCTGTAAAAATAAATTTTATAAAACAATTGATAAACTAAGTGATGTTCATTTTGAAAATGGAGCTTCTGATTTTAGAATGTTTAATGAAAAAGTTAAAAATGCGGTTATATCATTGACAGAAAAAAATCGTTTTTCAAAAGGTATTTTTTCATGGGTTGGCTTCAATATAAAATACTTGGAATATGACGTTGACCCCAGAAAAAGTGGAAAGTCTAACTTTAATTTTAAAAATAGTTTAAGTTATGCAATCGATGGGATTTTAGCATTTTCAACTAAACCTATGCAAATTGCTTTTAAATTAGGAATTCTATTTACGATGTCCTTCTTGATCTATTTGATTGTATTATTAGTTCAATTACTTGGTTTTGGAATAGAATGGAATCCAATTTATGTTGTTATTCTACTAATTTTACTAATTGCGGGATTACAATTCATAGTTTTAGGTATTATAAGTGAATATTTAGCTAAAGCTTATTTAGAAATTAAAAATCGTCCAATTTACATTGCTAAAGAAAAAATAGGTTTTGATAAAAAAAGCATTTTATAACAATTTAAAAAGACTATTTAGTCTTTTTTTTGTTGATATCTACAGAATTATCAGCAATCTCTTCAACATATTCAAATAATTCTGAACTACTTTTCATAATATTTTTACTTTTTAAACTATTATAAATTGCTTGGCCACCTATTAAGGTAGTGAAACCTGTAGCTAAACAATAAGAAAAATTTAAATCAGTAAAAATTAAACTAATGGTTATGCCTAAAAATAATTTAATGACCATACTAGCTATTGTAATTGTCTTTTTATAATAAAATAAGCCACTTTCTTTGAGTAACTGAATAGCGACCGTTGAAACTAAACCACATAAAGTCCCTAACCAAATTATGTCCATAAATAAATCGATTTTAAAGTTCATAATATCACCTATAAAATATTATGTTTAAACATAAAAAAAAGAAGTTATTTCTTCTTTAATTTATTAAACTTTTCGAAAATAAGATCTCTTCTTGCCTTCTCTGTTGATAAATCTCTAACATAAACCCCATTATCTTCGACTAAAATACTACCCTCACAGATATTAGATGGTAATTTTTTAACATCTATCTCAATAATTTCTTTTGTTTCAAGATTTTCTAAAATAACTAAATTATTTTCAAATCGATCTATTGCATATTTCATAAATTCACTACCCATTCGTATCCGTTGTAAAATTTGTTATTTTTAATTTTGTCCCATCACTTGTAACTAGGATTGTCCCCAATTCACTAGTCTTATAAATCGGAATACCATGATCATTTAATCGTTTAATAGTTGAAGGAGCTGGATGATTATAATTATTATTAGCTCCAACAGATATTATGGCATAGCTTGGAGAAACTTTTGTTAAGAATTCTTCGCTTGTACTATAACTTGAGCCATGATGTCCTATTTTCAAAACATCAGCTTTAATATCTTGATTTAACATTTTTTTCTCAGAAACAGAAGTCGCATCACCTGTTAATAAAAAACTATTTTGACCATAAACTAATTTTAAAACAATAGAAGAATTATTTAAATCTTTAGTATTAGAATCTGTATATATAACAGTAAACTTAGCGTTGCCAGAATTAAAAGTATCACTTATTTTAGGAATAGTTATTTCCTTATTTTTATTAGAAATAGCATCTAAGACATCTTCAAAAGTTTTAGTTGTAGTATAAGCATCAGGGAGCATAATTTCGTCGACGTCAAAATTATTAATAATGTCGTCTAAACCACCAATGTGATCTTCATGAGGATGAGTACCTATAATGTAGTCAAAATGAGTTATGTTTAATGACTTTAGATAATTTACTAGCTTTGGTCCATCTTCATTATTACCGGCATCAATAAGAACATTATGATTATCATTAGTGATTAATATACTATCAGCTTGACCAACATCAAGAAAATAAACATTTAAGTTATCCTTAAGACTGGTGTGATCATTTTGTAATGAGTTAGCTGGTTGATTATAATTACTATATAAATAAACAATTAAGGAAAAAATAGCAATAACTATATATAATTTATTGAACTTTGTTTTTTTACGTTTAGACATAGTATCACTCCATTTTGTTTAGTTAATTATAACATGATTGTTGGCTTTTTGGTTAACAAGTCATTTAGTTGTCACTTTTAAAGAATATAATGAAAAAAGAAAGGAAGAAATTTATGGAAATATTAAAAGTTAAAAATCTAACAAAGATTTATGGAAAAGGAGATACAAGAGTTGTTGCACTTGATGATGTTTCTTTTTCAGTAAATCAGGGCGAATTTGTTGCAATAGTAGGTGCTAGTGGTAGTGGCAAATCAACTTTGTTACATTTAATTGGTGGTGTTGATAGACCAACACGTGGAAAAGTATTTATTAATGGTGAAGATATTTATCAAATGGATGATGATACTTTGGCTATTTTTCGCCGTCGTCAAATTGGGCTTATTTATCAATTTTATAACTTAATTCCAATTTTAAATGTAGAAGAAAACATCCTCTTACCTTTAGAATTGGATAATAGAGAAATTGATGAAGATGAACTAGATAATTTAATGAAAACATTAGGTTTAGAAAAAAGAAGAAATCATTTGCCAAATGAATTATCAGGTGGCCAACAACAAAGGACCTCAATAGGAAGAGCTATGATTACCCATCCAGCTATTATTTTAGCAGACGAGCCAACTGGAAATTTGGACTCTAAAGCTAGTGATGAAATTATTGAATTATTAAAAATATCTAATAAAAAGTTTAAGCAAACAATTGTTATGATAACACACAATTTAGAAATTGCTGCAATGGCAGATAGAATAATAAAAATTGAAGATGGCCACATTGTTGAGGAGGATTAAAAAATGAACTTACTTAACAAATTAACTATCAAAAATTTAAAATTAAATAAAAAAAGAACAATAGTTACAATCATTGGCGTTATGTTATCAGTTGCCTTAATTACAGCTGTAGCTACTCTATTTTTTAGTGCTAATGCCTCTTTAATAAAATACGAAATAAGTAGAAAAGGTAATTTCCATTATGTATTTAGAGATGTAAAAGAGAAAAATATAAAATATTTTGAAGAAAATCGAAATGTGGAAAATTATTATGTGACTCAGGCAATTGGATATGCTTTATTAAAAGATAGTCAAAATGAAAATAAACCTTATGTTTTTATAGAAGCTTTTGATAAGAAAAGTTTTGACAATTTAGGAATAAACTTAGTTGATGGAAGAATGCCGAAAAATTCAAGTGAAATAGTTATTCCAACACATTTAAAGACTAATGGTCGAATTAATTACAAAGTTGGAGATAAAATCACATTAGATGTTGGAAAAAGAATTAGTGATGGCTATGAACTAGGACAAAACAATCCATATTCAGATGAAAATGATGAAACATTAGAAGATACTAAAAAGATGACTTATGAGATTGTTGGTATAATTGAAAGACCTAATACAACAATAGAACCATATACGGCACCTGGTTATACTTTTATAACATATTTGGATAATTATGATAACAATAAAGATTTAGACATTTATGTTAGATATTATAAAAAGAATCTAAAAGAAGATTTTAAAGTAACCGCTGATATACTGGATGTTGATGAAACTTTATTAAAAAGTTATATTACTGGAGATAAGCCGCTTACCGAAGATGAAAGTATGGAAATTTCAAAACAATTAGATAATTCTATTTGTAGTAATTTTGATATAAATTCATACTTAATTGAATTAGAAAAAGGAAGTTTTCAAGAGTCAACAATGCGTAGTTTAGGAGTTGTTGTACTAATAGTTGTAGCTATTATTATTTTTACTTCAGTATTCTGTATAAAAAACAGTTTTAGTATTTCAATAACTGAAAAAATAAAACAATACGGAATGTTATCAAGTATTGGAGCAACTAGTAAACAAATAAAAAAGAATGTTTATTATGAAGCATTTATTTTGGGTTTAATAGGAATTCCTTTTGGCATTTTACTTGGTGTTATTGCATCATATTTATTAATTATTATTAGTAATATTTTTCTAGTAGGATTTATGACAGTTGGATTTAAGTTAGTATTTGCATTTAATATTTATCCAATTATCTTGGCAATTTTAATTGGTTTTCTCACTTTATATTTATCTGCTTGGGGAAGTGCACATAAAGCTTCTAAAGTTAGTCCTATTGAATCTATAACTAATAGTGGTGACATTAAAATAAATGCCAAGAAAATAAAAAGTCCTAAATATATTAAAAAATTCTTTGGTATTGGTGGAGACATTTCATATAAAAACTTAAAAAGAAACAAAAAGAAATATCGTACAACTGTCATTTCTATTATTGTATGTGTAGCTGTCTTTATTGCTTTAGCTTCTTTTATAAAATTAGCTTTTTCATCCGTAAAAAATATGTATGGAAAAAACGAATATAACGTAAGTGTTACTTATGATTTAAAAGATAAAGGCGTAAGTAAAGCTATGCATAATGTAACATCTTTTGATGGAATTAATAATTATGCAATAGTATCATATGGATATTTAAGTATTAAAAATAAAGATGCAAAATTTACAGATGAATACAAAAGTTTATTTGCTGATGACTATTTTGATAGTGATACTTATGAATCTGTTGATGAAAATGGTAATAAAATAACTTTAGATAATGAAACAACTATTTTGGTTTATCGTGTAGGAGATAAATCTTATAAAGATTATTTAAAAAAACTAAATATAAATTATGATGATGCAAAAGATAAAGGAATTCTAATTAATAATGCTATTACTTATATTAGCAACCCTAATGGTAAAGGTGTAATAAAAAAATTTATTAATATATTTAAAAATAAAAAAGATGATAAATTAATGTTATACAGCAATGATAAAAAATATGAACTTACTTTAGTATCAGTTACAACAGAAAGACCTTTTGGTTTACAGTATTACTTTTCAAGTACACCTATCATTATTATTAGTGATGAATATTTTAATAAAACATTGTCTGATAGAAATACTACAGATACTGAAACGCTCTATTTAGATGCTGAAAATGCTGATAATATTCAAGATGAAATAGAACAATATATTGGAAAAAACTATGAATATAATTTATATAATTTAAATGAAGAAGTAAAACAAATGAATTCATTCTTTACTTTAGTTGCTATTTTCTTATATGGATTTATTATTGTTATTGCCTTAATTGGAATTACGAATATATTTAATACAATTACAACTAGTATGGAATTAAGAAGTAAAGAATTTGCTATTCTTAGAAGTGTTGGAATGACAAAGAAAGAATTTAATAGAATGATTCGTTTAGAAAGTTTATTTTATGGTATAAAATCATTAATTATTGGTATACCAATAGGTTTAATTTTATCATTATTTATATACAGAGGACTTAATGAATCATCTGGTATCGCCTACTCTTTACCAATTGGTGCAATACTAATTTCTATTTGTGCTGTATTTGTTTTAATATTCTTAATAATGAAATTTACAATTAGTAAGATAAATAAACAAAATGTTATTGAAACAATTCGTAATGAAAACATCTAACAGTTCCTTAGATGTTTTTTTTAATAATATTGTATAATATTGGAGAGGTGGAATATGAAAATACTTTTAGTAGAAGATAATACTGATATTTTAAATAATTTGCAAGATCTTTTAGAAAAAGAAGGTTATTCAATTGTATGTACTAGCACTTATAAAGAAGCTAGAAAAATTGTTTATGAAAATAATTTTGATTTGTTTATTTTAGATATAATGCTAAATGATGGAAATGGTTATGATTTGTATCATAAGTTTATTAAGGAACTTGATAAGCCAACCATTTTTTTAACAGCAAAAGATGATGAGGAATCAATAGTTTCTTGTCTTGAAAATGGAGCTGAAGATTATATTACCAAACCTTTTTTATCTAGAGAATTAATTCTTAGAATTAAAAAAATAATGAGACGATACGAAAATAATAACCAAATAAAAATTAAAGATTTAATTATTGATATAGATAAAATGACAATATATAAAAATGATACAGAAATAAAGTTAACTAGTTTAGAATTAAAAATATTTATGTTACTTATTAATAATTTAAATAAAGTTGTTACAAGAGAAATGATTATTGAATATATATGGGATTGCACAGGAAATGAAGTTAATGATAATACAGTGACAGTTTATTTAAAAAGAATAAGAGAAAAGATAGGAGATAACATAATCATTACCTTAAAAGGAATTGGTTATCGCATTGATAATGATGAAAAATAAAAACTTTAAAAACTTAATTATTTATTTCCTAGTTTTAATCTTATTTTTAATAAGTATTTTAATTATTGTTAATTTTTCATTCTTGAAGAAAACTCAGTATACTAATAATTTATTAATTGCTAATATCATTAATGAGGTACAGAAAAAATATCCTAATTTAGATGAAGAAGATATTATAAAAATAATAAACAGTGATAAATTAGAGAATAGTCAATTATTAAAGAGATATGGCATAGATATAGAAAAAAATAATATTAGTTTAAAAGAAGAAAAAATAATCAAAGAAATGCTTATAATAAATTGTATTATCCTAATAGGATATATTTTTCTAGTACTATATGTATTTGTTATTTATAAAAAAAAGGAGAATAATAAAATCAAAGAAATTACTAGTTACTTAAAAGAAATCAATAATAATAATTATAAGCTTGATATTTTAAAAAATAGTGAAGATGAATTATCTATTTTGAAAAATGAAATATATAAGACTGCTGTGAAGTTAAATGAACAAACCATTAATTTAACAAAAGAAAAATCATCTTTAAAGAATTCACTGTCAGATATTTCTCACCAAATAAAGACTCCTTTAACATCTATGACATTAATGATTGAAAATTTGTTAAAAGATAATGATGTCGATAAAGAAAAAGAAAAAAAGATGTTAATAAATATCCATAAAAAGATAATTCATATTAATTTTTTGATTCAGTCTTTATTAAAACTTTCAAGATTTGATGCTGACACCATAAAGTTTGTGGATAAAGATGTACTTATTAACAATATACTCGGAGAAGTAAAAGACAATTTATCTATATTATGTGACTTGAAAAATGTAAATATAATTATTAAAGGCAATAAAAAAGAAAAAATTTTTTGTGATTATAATTGGCAAGTAGAAGCTCTTACAAATATTGTAAAAAATTGTGTTGAACATTCTTATGAAGATTCGATAATTGAGATAAGTTATAGTTCAAATGATCTATTTACTAAAATAATTATTAAAGATTATGGAAAAGGCATCGATAAAGAGGATTTAAAACATATTTTCGAAAGATTTTATAAAGGAAAAAATTCTTCTGAAAATAGTATTGGTATAGGATTAGCATTAGCAAAAAAAATTATTGAAAAAGATAATGGCTATATAATAGTTGATTCAATTTTAAAAAAAGGCTCAACATTTACAATAAAATATTTTAAATAAACTGGCTTTAGTTTAGAGTAAAGAGTACAATTTACAAAAATAATAAAGAATATATTTAGCTACTTTAAATGCAACAATTTAGAGCGAACTGAAATCACACTTCAAATCAAAATAAATTATCTATTTTGCTTTTTACATAATCAAGATCATAATTTCTTATATTAAAATAAAAAGCTACATACTCTTCTGAATAATTATATTCTATCATAAAATATATTTCGTTATTTTTTATTAACTTTCTAGGATTTAAATAATTCATTTTTCTTATAAGTTTATCATATGTTTCATTTTGAGAACTAGATATAATACACAAATCACAATCATCGTTAATAGTATTTAATATGTCAATTAAACTCGATGGAATTAAGGCACATTCTATATTTCCGAAATTATCATAATAAACTTGACAATCTTTAAAAATATCTAACCATTTTAAATCAGGTTCATTATAATCAAAGAAAACTAAAAATTCGTTGCAATTAGGCAATTTTAATATATCTACTATTGCTTTTAAATTTAATTTAATACTATGTAAGTTTTTTAAATATGTATAACTTTTATTTCCTTTAATCATTACTTATTTCTTCCGTTTCTTTATTCCTTCTATAATACCTACTATAGTTGCACTAATAAGAAAATGTCAAGTCGAAATCTATGAATATGGGGTATCGTTCTTGAATTTACAGCGACTCTAAGTCTTCCAAAATTTGATATTTATACAATAATTCTGTTAATAAAAAGGTGCTTATCAACAGTGTATTTAGAAAAATTAAAGATAACGCTACATAATTGTTGATTCAATTTAAAAAAAAGGTTCACATTTACAATAAAATATTTTAAATAGATTTGTAAAAAAACAGATATGGTAAATATAGTATCATTTTAGAAAAAGGAAGAATTTTTTTATATTTTATTATAGCTGAATAATTGACAAAGCAAAGGGTTTAGTGTAAAATGATTTGTATGTGAATGTGTGTTTGTATTCATGTACAATTGGGGCTTTAGCCAAGCGGTAAGGCAAAGGACTGCAACTCCTTGAGCACCGGTTCAAATCCGGTAGGCCCCTCCATTAAAATAATGTTCAATTTTTATAGTTGGGCTTAATATAAAAAAAGTATCAATTTCTAAATGAGGTTGATACTTTTTTATTTTAATTAATATTTAAAGCAAAATAATATGATTTAAAACTAAAATATAAAATAATTTTATATTTTTAATACAAAACTTATAAACTTCTTTTTATCTCTTCTTGTAATGTATCAGTCTGAGCCATAAATGTATTTATTTTTTCTATATCGATACTCCATTTTATTTTGCCAGTTTTATCCTTTTCTGCTAATAAAAAACTATCAGCTATCTTTTTTATAGTTCTTAACTTGTAATTTGCTTCTTCTTCTGATGTCATACTTGGATTTTCTAATTTATAATCAGTTGCCATAATGTCTTTAATAAAATTTCTAAATTGCTTAGAAAATTCCAATTGTTCTGGAAAATTTTTTTCTATAAACTCATCATACATAAGATCAAATTCATCTATATTTTTTCCTCGATCTGTACTTAATCCAAATGGATAATTTTGACCTAACATATCAATAATTGTTTTCCAATTTTTGGATTTATCATATTTATCATATTCAACTAAACCTTCTTTTTCTAAAATTTCAAAAAAGTGTTTAACATTTACTTGTATTTTATCTATCGGAACTATACTTTGCCCATCTTTTGAAATCCATTCTCTACCAATATATGCTTCTCCCTGCGGTTTAAAAGATTGTTCTCCATTACAAACATGAATCGTTATATTTTGATTAGAAATAATTTCATCTAAAGCTCCTTGAACTCTTTCATCAATGTAATACTTAACTTGATAATTCCCATTTTTATCTATATATTCATCTATATGTGCTCTTGCTATACTAGAATTTCTAAAAATAGAAAAGAATAAAGCATGAACTGGATTATCGGTTGCATAAACATAACTGCCTTTTTGTGTGCTTTCATTTGCTTTAATAACATCTAAATTTTCAGGGCTTCCATGATATAAGACATTTGGAACATAATCAAATATATAACTATCAACTCCTATTGCTTCTTTTATTTCATCAACACTTTTACCACTCATTTTTAATTTTTTTATTTCTTCTTCAATAGGCAAGAATTTTTTCATCTCTGAACTATATCTGGTCATTTCTTTTTTTAACTTTCTATCAGAAATAAGATTTTTAAGTTTTAACATATAACTCTCTTTCTTTTTTATATCGTCTTTAAAAATCTGTTCAATATTTTGGCTTAATTCGTCAAAAATAAGGTTAATATCATCAATCTTTTTGTAATGTTTTATAATGCCTTTTAATTCTTTATCTTCTTTATTTAGTCCAATATCTCTTCCTATAATTGTTATTAATGAGAAAACTTCTTTTTTAATTGAAGTTCACCAATATATTCTTGATACATTAAATTCCCGCTTTGTGCTATATTTAATAATTCATCTTGATTATAAGTAAATATTATTTTATCAACTTGAACTTGTGTCAAAGTATTTGGAAATGAAGCTATTAGTTTCTTAGCAAATTCTACATTTTTATCATAATTTGATTTAGGATTTCCTAATCTATATTTTTGAGCAAATTGTTCAGCATAGTATTGCACTAGGCCTTCGGTAATAAAGTGACCAAATTCTTCTTTCATTGTATTACTTTCATCATTTAAATTTGGCCTAATAAAATAATGAAATATTTCATGAATAATGATATTATCAATACATAATTTAAGTATTTCTTCTTCATTTTTACAATCACTAAATGACTTTGTATAAGGATAAATATGAATTTTATTGTCTTCTTTTGTCCTTCCACCATGAGCAGACGGAATATATTCGGAACTATAATATTTAGGGTTAGTTATTCCGGCTTGCTTACTAAAAAATTCAACATCTTCTTTTGTTGGTTTTTCAATTACAATAAATTCTGTATCCAATAAATCATCAAGATTTTTTAATTGATCTGGAGTCATTGAAAAGCCATATTGATTTTTAATACAGTTTAAAATATATTGTCCATATTCGTTAATAGACTGTTGCATTTTTTCATAATTAATATTCATATTTATCTCTTACCTTTACTTTATGTAATTATAACATATTTATGTGAACTTAATTTTTTACCTTGCCATTAGTTTAATATAATCGTAATTTATTGTCAGATACTTTTATATCTTATATATTTTGGTCCAAGAATTGTCTTATTAGACAAATGGATAGCATTTCTTTTGTTAACAATTTTTTAGGAAAAAACACTTTTTTCAGTATCACTTTGTAACTTGATTATGTTACCATTTCACTTCTAATAACTAATCTTTTTTATGTTTCTTCGGTAAACTAGTTATTTTCATTTGGATGATAGTTAATTAATTGGGTGTAGACATTTTTTAAATCTTTTTCAGAAACTTGTAAATCTCGCAGTATAGCATAAGCATATTCTATATTCATGTTTAAAAAGCAATCTTTTTTATTTAAAATTTTGGCAATTAATTTATATTTTTTTAATTCTTTAGGATTATTTTTATTTAATTCAATATGTTTTTTACTAAGTTTTTTTAATTTTTCTATCATATTTTTAAAACTCCTTTTTCGATTATTCCTGGTATTTTTGGGCTATCATTTTCAATGTATTCAAAAATTCCTTCATTAAAATTATTTTGTAATTCCTCTCTAGAAATTGGAACAAATGCTTGATTGGAATTAAAATAGTAATAAATATTTTGGTTTGGAAAATCCTTGAAATTTTGGTTGTTTAAGGCAATTATTGCACTAGCTGTAGCAACTTTTTCTTTTTCTAACGGATTATTATTTCTTATTATTGTTATTTTAATATTGTTAATTCTTTGTTTTTCATTAAATAAAATATTTTTTAGTTCTAATATATATGATAAGGAGTCAATCCCAACCATTCCTGTTGAATTAACCTTTTCAATCATAATTGAAATTCTTTCTTTTAAACTTATTGGTTTAACATTGGAAGTCGTTTTTGAATATTCTACTAATAACTCTTCTAATTCTTGATTACTTTTTTTCTCTTTACTGCTTACTTTGTTTTGTTCTTGTTGAATAATTAATTGATAAACTTTAGTTAAAATGTTATTAAATTCTTGTTGAGTATTTTTATTTATATTAAGGCATTTTATTCCTTCTAACTCCTGATTAAGCTTAGCTTTGGTAAGATCACCTTTAATAATAGAAATTACAGAATCTGCAAAAATCAAAAATTTTCCAGAACGAAATTCTAAATTAGCATGACTATCGCCATAAGCTTCACCTATCACATTTCTATAATTACTAACAAAATTGATTCCTAAATTGCTTAGTAATTTTGAGTATATTATATTAAATTCAAAACATACTACTTTATTGTTAGTTAAATTAATTAATGAAATGTAATCTGTATCTTTATGTTTTTCTGCTGCCAATCCTCTTTGGTTTACAGCATAATATTCATCATCATATGTTAATAATTTGCACATTTTAATATAAATGTAAATTGCTTTTTCTAAGTCTGTAAAATCTGATGGCATTTCAGAAATGATAGCTTGTTCTAATTCGGGAGCTACTTGAATTAATTTATATTTTGTATCTTTTGTTACTAGTAATTTATTTATTGCTTCTAAATCAATTTTTTGAAGAGAGTTAATGTCTTTATAGTGGTTAAGTATATTTTCTGGTATTAAATAATCTGTTAAAATTTTGTTTTCTTCAAAGAATTTACAAGCCGCATAAACAAAATGTTCTTTTGGTATAGAATTTATAGTTTTAAAATCATTATTCGAACATAAATTTTCAAATTGACTATCTGGCATTTGCATTAGAGAAATTAGCTGGTCAACAGGTATAGAATAATTAATATGATCAATTTCAATATTATATGTTTGCCATTTGTATTCTTCTAAAAACTTAGCATAAGTCACTTCTTTTTTTAGCATTTCATATTTCTTAAGTTCAGAATCTTCCAATTTGATTTTATTTGATAAAATAAGCTGTTCCATAGCTCGAATAATGACATTTTTCTTATACGATATCCCATGACCTATGTCACCATAGATAACATAAGATACTTCAAATTTGTCAATTTCATTCTTAAAGTACTTTAAAGCATATTCAAAATAAAAATCGTTATTTAAGATTTTCTTTAAAAATTCAATAGATACTTCTTCTGAATTAATATTTATTTTGGCACTAGTATTTAGTTTTTCTACTTCTTCTTCTGTTGTAAATAAAATATTCTTGGTCATGCTTTTTAAATATGGATATTTTTTTAAATATTCTTCAACTACTAAATTTTTCATTTTGCCTCCACTTTATTATTTTCTAGAAAAAACATAATATATTTTTCAAGTATGAAAACTGCTATTATTTAAAATAATCTTTTTTATATAACTAGATTATATCATAATCATATTATATTTATTTTTTAGGTTTTTAAAAAATTTTTTGTTTACACAAAGTTTTTATTTCGCTGTTAAACAAAGTTACATAAAAAAAAGCGATTAAAATCACTTTTTAATTAATCTATTTTTATGATAATTTCTTGATTTCTGATTGTTATAATTAGTGAACGATTTTTACTATTTTTTATTAATGAACTTACTTCTAAAATCTTTTTCCCTTTTAAACTTGATGGAGTAACATCTTTAAGTGATGATGTTAGTTCCTTAGTTTCATTTCCATTAGTATAACTATATTTTATTTTTGTAAAATCTTCATAAAAATTACGATGACTATTTTTATAGTATGAAGAATCTTCATCATATGTTATTTCATCTTCTATAACAGCTAATACATTCCCTGGACTTGGTGAAATTGTATTAGTTGTGTCTATACAATCATCCTTACTATAACAATATTTGTATTTATAAGTATAACTATTTACAAAATCAATAGTGCTTAATTTATATTGTGTATTCTTCAATAAAGTTTTTTCTAAAGTTATTTTTTTACCTATTTCACTTTCGCCAAGTAAGTTTTTTTCAACGATATTTTGTGGTTTAATGGTAATTATTTTATATTTGGGAACTAAATTTCCAGCATCATAAGTTAAACTACTTAATATACGCATTTCATAACTTTTTTTTATTTGTTCTTTATTTAATTCATACACTAATACGTAATTATTAGACGTTTCACTTTGAATTCCACGTCCTTCGTAACTTTTACCAATATCAATAAATCTAGAACTACGATCGTAACTTGGATATATTATATCATTTCCAACATATATTCGGAAATTACTCTTATCAATACTAGCAGTTTCTAAACTTTTATTTAAAATACCAATTTCTATAGCCAAGAAATATGTATCATCTGTTATTTTTTTACCACTATAATCAACATTAGATAGGTAACTATTTTTTAGTGATAAAGTGAAAGTGTCTAAAGCAAAAGCTTGATTAATACTATATTTTTTATTATACACTCCAAAATGCATGTAAAGTGATGATGATATCATTATTAGTAAAACAATTCCAATACAAGTAAAGACAAATCTGTTTTCTAAGATATAATACTTTATTTCTCTTAAATTGTGTACTATATTTTTTTTGATAACAGCCGAATCCGGTCCTACTTTAATTTCAAATTCTGCTTCATCATCTTCTGTAACATGTAAATCTAGATTGTTATCAAAACTAAATGTTTTTAAATTAAAACCTAGAAACTTTAAGAAAGTTAAAAACAAAATAACATAACCTGGTAAAGGAGAAAAATTAGCAATATCTCTTACTAGATTAATACCTGAAGCATCTATGTTATTAGTTTCAATGGAAGTCATTGTATTATAAAATAATAAAGTTAATACTAATAAGACAATGTAATAAATAGCACTTAAAGCATATTCTCTAGTTGGCTTTTTCTTGTTTTTCATCAGTATATATATAAATAAATTATATATAATTAAGAATAATAAATTGACATAAGTTAGAATTGTTATGTAATTTCCTGCTATAACAGTATCAGGAGTATTATACTTAGCTGCAACATAGTCACGAAAGAAACCAGCAATATCACCAAACTTTAAAACGACATATAATATAGGTACCATTAAGATTAAATTGATTATTTTAAAATGTTTGATTAAAAAACCATATGGTTTCTTTAAAACCATTAAGCTATCCCTCCTATTCTATTATTATTATACCATTTAAAAAAGCAAATATAAATATTTACTTTAACGATTTTTATTTACTATTAATTGGCCAGGAAGAAGATAAATAGTTTCATTATTATTTAATAGTTCATTTTCTTTGACATTAAATTTATGAGCTACTGTTTTTAGTGTATCTCCATCAGCAGTTACATAATAACTATAACTACTTTTAGGAATTAAGATTTCTTGATTAGGATATATGTAATCACTTTTATCTAAACCATTTAAAATTGCTAGTAATTCAGGATTTATATTATATTCACGAGCTATTCCATATAAAGTATCTCCTTTTTTTATTGTATAATAATCAAAGTATGTACTTTTATTTAAGGGAACAATTATTTCTTTACCTGCTCTTAATAAATCAGGAAAAGCTATATTATTCAAATCTAAAATAATTGATTCTTGAGTATTAAATTTACTAGCTATACTACTTAAAGTGTCTCCCTCTTCTATCATATATTTATCATACATTTTTATCACTCCTATTATAGGATATGAAAAAGAAAGAAATTAGTTATCAATAAAAATCATATTATCATAATTGTACTGCCAATCGGAATATTTAATAACTTTGGTTTCTCCATATAAGGGATTATAAAAATATAGTGTATCGTCTATCAAGTAATAGACTGTATCTTCAGTCACTTTTACTATTTGGGTAATTTTTTTGGATGATACAAGCATTGATTCATTATTATCAAGATATTTCAAGTAAAGTTTGTTCTTATTTAAGTAATAATTGTATAATGAAGTATCAGTAAAGTGTTCTTCTTTGGTAGTAAGATAATTCATTGATACTTTAGAAACCTTTCCATTTTGATAAATAAGACCATTTTTAGAAGATGTTCCTACAATTCGCATTTTTCTTTTATAAGGAACTAGTTCGTATTCAATTTGATTTTTTTTATCAACAATAAAAATAGAATCATCTTTTGTACCAAGGATATAACTATCAAAAGATATCTCATACTTTAAGTTCCATTCTTTTTTACTAAAATCATTTAAATCAATGACATATGCTTTAGAAAAATTATATTTTTGCTCATAATCAGGAATAAATAAATACCTTGTTACTTTTTGAGCTAGCGGAATGCTATATATATCTTTTGAAAATAATTTTATTTCATTGACATCATCATTTTTGAAAGACAAAAAGCTATTATAATTCCATATTAAAAGATTATCTTTTAAGTTAAATAATTCATAATTATTATATTTATTATTAATATTTAATTTATTTGAATATTTAGTTATTGTTAATTCTTTTAAAATTTTTTTTGATGCTAAACGATAATCAATAAAAGTATCTTTATTATAACATAAAGGATTAGTATCAAAATAATTACTGCTTATTTCAAGACATATATAATTACCATCTTTGATTTTATTAACATCTTTTATTAATTGACGTTTTCTTTCATATTTCATTTGTTTTATAAAATCATATCTTTGACCATTGTATTTAATTTCAAAATAATAAGTTTTACTTTTTCGATCATAGTTTTCATCTATACTATACTCAGCGATGTCATAACTTATCGAATAAGATTTTTCTTTTAATAATAAAATACTAATAATAGGAATACTAATAATTAAGATTAGCATTAATATTCTTCTTTTTTTTATTTTATATTTTTTCATGTATACTCCAAAAAAATTAAAATTATGACATAGGTGTTTGATATTTTTGCTTTGCTTCCATCATAAAACTTGATATAGACGTTTCTATTTCTGGTAAACTTCTTTTATCTAAATTAGTAATGTCTACAGTTTCTTTAATTGTATCAATAGTTATTTTCCCCCAAATTAAGCCAGCATACACTTGCATATCATTAAACAAATCAGGGGTAATTGAATTAAGAGAATATCCTACAAATAAGTAATCTTGACCAATTAAAAGACGTTTATTAGTTAAACATATAACGCAAGTTGACCATATGTTAGAATTATCACTATTCTTCTGCCCGGCAAATGTATATATAGGTTCTTCTCCTGGATTTAAATGTTTTTCTATTACAGCTGCATGTTTACGTAGTCTCCACCATGTTATTGTATGTGGGTATTTAGCTTTAAACATACATACTTGATCATATACTTTTCCCATATATAGCACCTCTATTCATAAGTTTCTATTAAATCAACTAAATCAACATTAGATAATTCTACTAAAGCTAATACTTTATTGTTTTTTACTACTATAATGTAATTACTTTCTAGGTCAGCAAATCGATCATCCAATTCATAAAAATCGACTAAATTTTTCTTAGACAATTTACTAGTAATTAATAGATTAATATTTAAATCATTATAGTAAGATGTTTTATTAATAAATTCAATAAATTTATCATAAGTATTTGATGTGTTATCAACAACTGCTATAGTAGCACTTTCTTTACCTTTATACAACTTTTTAAAAGTCTTGTAGTTAATTTCTTTATAATTTTTTTGTGAATCACTATACTTACTATCATCTTTTTTTCGCTCAGTTAAACATGGTTGATCTGTTGTTTGTTGTTTTTCGGCTTTTGATAACTTTTTATTTAAATTTAAATTAAGGATTATCAATAAAACTATTAAAAGCCATGGAATAATTAAAAGTAATTGATTGTTTTTTTGTATTTTGTTCATTATACCATCCCTTTTTTATTTTATAATGAATTATTTTTTTATGCAATAAAAAAGGGAATTTAGCTTCCCATAGTTATTAGAACGTACGCTATGCCTAAGCCAATTCCACAAATTAAAGATACAGCTGATATTAATATAGCAGTATTAGTAAATCCTTTTGAAGTATTCTTTTCCTCTTCAACAGTAAGTTTTATATTTTCTTCTTTTTTCTTTTCTTTTCTAAAGAACAATTCAGGATGTTCCTTAGGATTTACAGGATATTTTTTTTGAATCAAGTCTAACTTTGCTGTAACACGAACATTTATTGATTGTGTTGCCATTGTTTTTTCTACTTTATTAAGTTTATTTTCAGAAGAAATTAATTTTTCTTTTTCTTTTTGGAGTTTAGATATTTTCTTTAAATTATCAACAACTATTTTTTCTAATTCTTCAGCTTTAGGTATTTCAGTGTTGTTATATATTATTCTAGTAATAGCATCAATATATAATCTGCTCGCGTCGCTTAATGCCTCAGATATTTTCTTTATTTCAGGATAATAATCTTCAAATAAAACATTTAAAGTAATGCTACGATCTATAATGTAATTATTTAAACAATACTCATTTTCATCAACTAACTGGTCTTTTTCAAGATTATTGACTACTGAAATTGGACAGAAATGGGCAGTATTCCACAAAGGAGTGTTATCACTATCGATTTCAGTTATTAGAGAATAATCAAGTCCTCTATACTTTCTATTTATTAACATATCAAATAAAATCATTCTGATATAACTTTTTTTCAAAGCATCTTGACTTTTTTCGTCATAGTTATCTTGAGTCTCAAGAGATATTTTTTTATTTAAAGCATAGAAGCCTAACTCTATAATATTTTTTATTGTTTCTTTTTCTTTTATCGCATTACCTTTAGTTACTTGTGGTATGTGTAGAACGTCACTAACCCATGCAGCTTCTTCATTTATTATTTTACCATCATTTATATATTCAACAATTTGTTGAAAAATACTGCTAGCAGAAAAACGAGTTTCAATATTTTGACTATAATTTAAAGATGTAAAAACACCAATATTTTTATCCTCTGTAACAATTCTTCGCGTTTCTTCATGATCAATATCCAATAATTCAGCAATATCTGCCTTTATAATATTGTAATCATCTATATAAACAGTGTCTTGATTCAAACTATAAGATTGATAGACACCAAAAACATTTTCATTTATTCTTACCAATTGAGTACCATCATTAAAGTTATTAAAAACCTTAATAGTTACTGGTTCTTCATTACGGATACCATTATCAAGGGAAACGATATAACATTGATTTTGGGATGTTTTTTCAATACTTTCCATAACAATCGCTCCTTAGTTTATATGGAAATTATAACAGAAAAACAAATTAATTTAAATAAAAAAAAACAATTATTATAGAAAAGTTGTTTTTTTAATGATTTATTTACATCAAAATGAAATATTTGACGTAAATAAATACATAATTACTTCTGATGAACATTTTAAAAGATGCTGTAATTATATTTATCAAAGAATCAATAATGAAGGCAATTTTAATTTATGTACAAACAATCCAACACTTGTAAAAGAAAGAGATAAACTTCAAAAAGAACACTTAGATAAAGTTATGCAAAAAGTGTTTATAAAAAAGAATGGGACAAAATATTTAGTGCTGGTACTAAATAAAAAAATCATAAATTACTACGAAGACTATTAAAATGAAAATATTTTAATAGCTTATAGTTTTATTTTATAATACTTTGTTCCATTATCTTCTTTTATAAATATACCATTGTTATGTTCTATAGTTTTTGCACTTCCAATATTTCCAGCAGAAGATTGGCCATACACTATGTTAAACCCTAATTTTTTCAGTTCTAATAGTCCTAATTCAAGCATTTTTGTAGCATATCCTTTTCTTCTTTCTGATATTCTAATTTGGTAATAAAAATTGCCGGACCACTTAAGCCAATTATCATTTATTTTAGTTCTCAGACATATGAAACCAACCGGCTTTTTATTTACATACATTATATAAGTAATTGTAGGCGTATCGTCGTATGTTACATCATTATTTTTTCTTTCAATTTGTTTTATTAAAAATTTCTTAAATTCATTTTTGCTTAATCTATAAGCAAAATTTGATTGGCCATTATCACCATTTGGAATATCTTGATACATATCATATAATTCCTGAAGATTTAAATCTAAAGATAATTCTTTTAATTCATATTTCACAATGCAATCACCTCTTTTAGAAAAATAAACTTGTTCAGTGATATTCATACCTATTATTATTTTTTTACTTCATATTTTATAAAAATTATTTTTTAATTAAATTGTTAACAATTTTTTTATAGTTTATCAATACAATATTTATCTTTTTATTAATTCGCTTCGTTGTTATTAATATTTTTTATTGATTTTTTTTATTATAATCTTTATTATTATCATAATTTTCTTTAATAAAAAAATCAATCGTTCTTGATTGATTATATAAAAATTCGAATAATTCGAACAAAATTTTATGGTGCCCTTATGGTTCTGGTATAACAACCATTATAAGTAATAAATTATAGGTAGTAATAACTACTAGCTAAAATTAGTATAACATGATTTTACTAAAATTAACCAACATTTTAATATTTTAAGTAAATAAAATGATATAATAGAAACTGAAAGACAAATAGTAATTTGAAAGTGAACTAATAGTATGT
>ULMG01032505.1_pt1 | contig 44548 bp, 49 predicted proteins | sample 1951601 | NCBI WGS metagenome assembly ULMG01 (sample SAMEA4835545, study PRJEB28245) | human gut metagenome | biome: gut microbiome; material: fecal sample | place: Denmark | collected 2008
GTCAAAGTACAGGTTTAGTTTTTCAATCTAAGCTTGATTTATTCATATTTTATCATTTTTACCTGTCCCAAAAAAAGGACTGGCAAATCTAAGGTAATACGCAAAGTTACAGTATAGGAAAAAGTGTGAATACATGTTATAATACCGGTAGTTAGTCTTAAAAGGAGATGAAAACAATAAAAAAGAAATTCAGAATTACATTTAATGCACCGGTAGTATTAGGTTTAATTTTTATATGTTTTGCGGCAACACTACTGGGAGAAATTACAAATGGTAGAAGCACAGCATTATTTTTTATGACATATCACTCATCATTATTAAATCCTCTGACCTATATAAGGTTTATAACACATGTTTTTGGGCATGCAGGCTGGGAGCATTTTATCGGTAATGCGACATATCTTTTATTATTAGGACCGGTATTAGAGGAAAAATACAAATCCAGAACATTAATTGAAATAATAATCATTACGGCACTGGTTACCGGTATTATCAACTATATCTTTTTCCCTAATATTGCACTATGCGGAGCCAGCGGAATTGTCTTTGCCTTCATTATTCTGGCTTCATTTACCGGATTTAAAGATGGTGAAATTCCTCTGACATTTATTCTTGTTGCCACCATATATATAGGCCAGCAGATATATGACGGAATTACAGTTAATGATAATGTATCGCAAATGGCTCATATTACCGGCGGGCTGGTAGGTTCAATAACAGGATATATTCTTAACAAAAAAACAGTAACCCAGTAATTTACTGTCCTCACCTGCGTGGCAATATGTTCCACATAAAGAAAACCGGGTCAGCTTTACGCCGACCCGGTCTTTATATTAAACGTTTCCTACACTTCATCCCTATAACTCTGCGGTTATGTACCTTAACCAAATATTGCCTCTGCAAGTTCCTGCATAGTCATTCCGATATTCTCTAAATCTGACTTATATAAAGTAACTGAAAGGAAGTATCCATTATCCTTTGTAATAACTGCACAATACTCTTCATTTTCGCTTGGTGACTTTACTCCCTTGAAAGTTCTTTTATAGAACTCGACTGTACCATTAGGTGTGTCAAGTGTATCTTCTAACTTTTCAATCTTGTCATATTCGTATTCGCTTTTATCGACTTTCCATTCATCACCTTCTATATAGTGTTTTACCCATCCTTCTGTATATGGGGTTACCCACACAGAAATATCATCTGTTTTCATGACAAAACAGTTCTCATCAGTATACTCGTCATATACTTCAAATCCATCAACAAGGTTAACTTTTCCGATTACATTTCCGTCGTAATCCTCAATTTCATATTTGCTCTTTTCGGATACATCTGAATCGTCTTTTTTGTCATCTTTCTTTGAAGGTTTTACATCATCTTTGTCCGGAGTTGTCTCTTCTTCATCTTTCTTATCATCCGAATCATCTGAATCGTCTGCGTCCTTAATTTCATCCGGAAGCTCAACCTTAGTCTTGCCGAAATCGGAGAATTCAAATGTAACGCTTGCTTCATTAATGCTTAATAAGTCTTTAACATTAACATCTTCTGTTGAAGATACTTCAAGAATCTTGCCGATGCAGCTCTTTAAATCAATTGAAATAGCTGTGATAGTGTCATTATCTCCGTCAATTGTTACTGTGATTGCCACATCTTCTAATAAATCAATAATTTTTGATAAATCAAAATCTTCCTCTGAAACACTGCCTAAACCTGAAAGGCTGTTTTCGATAGCTGACTTGATATCATCTTCCTTATCGCCAAGAATTTTGTCAAAATCAAGCTTGGCTTCTACTGTGTAGATACCATTCTTTTCAGAAACTACATCTGCTGTTTTGATAAAATCTGTAATTGCTGTTACGTTACGTAAGCTTGCAATCACATCTGAAAGGCTTGTATCTGACTTTTCTTTCATCCATTTTTCGTCATCAAAATCATATTCATAGACATACGCTGTGTTGCCTTCTTTAACAAGATAAGTCTTGAGTTCCTCACTGTCTTCAGCAACATCAGGAATTTTTGCGTATGATTTTCCCTCTGCATAACCTGCTTCATCACAGATTTTAAGAGTTCCGTTTATGCCTGCCTTAGCTGATGACTTAAGGTCTGATTCTTCAAGTTCGCCTTCTTTAATAGCTGACTCAATCATTTCTTCAGTCATTCCCTGCATAACAAGAGCCTGTTTTAAATCTAAATCAGCATCTAATTTTACATTGAATGATACTGTGAAGTTTTCTAAACCTTTTTTGTTAGCTGCTACTGCTTTGACAAGGTCATCAGCACTCTTGCTGCCTTTTACCGTGTCTTCTGAAGATTGGTTCTCACCTGTGCCAACCTTCACTTTCTTGCTGCCACATGCTACCATACCGAGTGTAAGTGCAATACACATCATGGCTACAAGAATTTTTTTAAATAATCCTTTTTTCATTTTGTCTGCTCCTTTAAAAATTTTAACTTTTAAGGTATTAAAACCAAAGCACGTTCTGATTGTAGCACGGAAAATTTTACTAATCAATATACGTTTTAGCGAAATAAAGCATCCTATTTCCGATAAAATAGCATTTATTCACAAAAAAAACTGCAGAAGAAGGGCATTTCCTCCTCTGCAGCCGATATCAGATTGTTATATAAGTATTATATTTTAATTTTCTTAATTTTCTTTCCATATCCACGGCATTATCAAGATTTTTGTATGCACCTACCTGCACTTTATAGAGGTCATCCTGATAAATAATAAATGCGGGATACCCCATATCCAGCAACGGTTCCAAAAGTCGGTCCGCATTGTCACGGTTTCTGAAAGCCCCTACCTGGACACGGTATAATTTGTCACAGGTGCATCTGCTGCTTTCCCTGTCTTTTTCATACAATCCCTCGTATGGGTCTTTTATATTACTTTCATCCGGCGCAGGCTGTACATTATTATCCCTTGACGCTGTGCCGGAACCTATGGTTTTTAATATTCCATCGGCTATCGCCGCAGCTATCTGTTCAAATTCATCATCGAACTTCTCATTATCACTATCGTTGTTGATAAAGCCTGTTTCAATAAGCACCGCCGGCATATTGGTACGTTTAAGCACCACAAGATTAGGTCTTTCTATAATGCCCAGGTCTTTAAAGCCCAGATTCGTAAGATTATCCAGTATGTTTTCGGCGAGTTGTTCTTTCTCTCCGCCTTCACTGTAAATCAGCACCTGCACTCCGCTTGCGGCGTTGGGATTCTCTCCTGAATTTCTGTGAAATGATACAAAATAATCCGCTCCTGAATTATTGGCATCCGTTGCCTTTTTAAACGGTGTTTCATATATATCGTTATCTCTTGTATAAAAAACATCCATGCCTTCATTTTTAAGGATATCTCCAACCGCCATGGCAAGCTTTAAGTTGTCATCTTTTTCACGTCTTCCGTTATACACCGCTCCCGGGTCACTTCCGCCATGTCCTGCATCTAAAGCAATAAGCATAATATATACCTCTCTTTTTCATATGGTATATATTATGCCAGCAACGTCTTTATCTTTACATTTTTTTAATTAAAATAACTGTAATTACCACACTTGCTATCGCTATCAGTGACATTATGGTTATTGTTAATGCTACTTTCTTTTTATATTTTTTTGCAACTTTTTCATCTATCATTAATTATTTTTCCTTTCATATTTTACAAATTCATATATAAGGTCAAAATATGTTCTTTCGTCGCTGGATTCTGTGATAACAAATCCTTCATCTTCCAGATTAGGGAAGTACGAATCTGCGTCATAAGCATAATCTATCTTAGTAATATGGGCTACGTCGCAAAGTGGAAGCATCTGCTTATATATGGAAGCACCGCCGATTACATATACGTCTTCATCGGCAAAATCTTTTGCCGCCTCAACGGCTTCTTCTATACTGTGAACCACAATAGCTCCGTCAACCTTGTAATTCATATCTTTTGTTATTACAATATTGGTTCTGTTCTTTAAAGGGCGTTTATTAGGAAAACTTTCAAGGGTCTTGCGTCCCATAATTACGGCTTTGCCCGTTGTGGTCTCCCTGAACCATTTCTGATCCTCAGGAATTCTTACAAGAAGTTCGTTTTTGTATCCTATTGCCCAGTTTTTGTCTACTGCTGCGATTAAATTCATAATATGTCCTTTCCTATATAGCTACAGGTATATTGGTGACCTGTGGTCCGGTTATATAATTATCTACCGATACATCATCCCTTGTAAACTTGTAAAAATCTTTTACCTCGGGATTAAGATGGAACGTCGGTGCATCATAACATTCTCTTGATATAAGTTCCTCCACAATAGGAATATGTCTGTCATATATGTGTGCATCTGCGATTACATGTACAAGTTCTCCCACCTGCATATCACATACCTGTGCCAGCATGTGCACAAGCACCGCATACTGTGCAACATTCCAGTTATTGGCTGTGAGAATGTCTTGTGACCTCTGGTTAAGAATTGCGTTAAGCGTAAGCTTGTCTTCACCTTTTTTCTGGGTAACGTTAAAAGTCATGCTGTAAGCACATGGATATAAATTCATCTCATGTAAATCCTGGTGCACATATATATTAGTCATTATCCTTCTGCTGAAAGGATTGTTCTTTAAATCATATATAACACGGTCTACCTGATCCATCATGCCTTCTTTATACCGGTGCTTTACACCAAGCTGATAACCGTATGCTTTGCCGATTGAGCCGTTCTCGTCCGCCCATGCATCCCATATATGGCTGTGAAGGTCATGGATATTGTTGGATTTTTTCTGCCATATCCATAACAATTCGTCTGTTGCACTCTTAAGCGCTGTTTTTCTTAATGTAACAAGCGGAAATTCCTTGCTGAGATCATATCTGTTAACAACACCGAATTTTTTGATTGTATAAGCAGGAGTTCCGTCCTCCCAGTGTGGTCTTACTTTTTCACCCTCCGTACTTACACCGTTTTCAAGGATATCCTTACACATGTCTATAAAAACTTTATCTGCGTAGCTCATCATTTCCTCCTGTTACTGCACTATTTTACTTTATCATATATCTCCATAGGAACATAAGCCTTGACTTCTATTCCCTCCGCAACATATTCCTCACTTATAAGCTGTCCGTATTTTCTTATAAGGGATATCTTGGAAACCTCCGTATAAGAATATGTCTTTTCTATATATATTTTGCTTTCTCTTAAAACTTCTTCAATGGTATCTTTAAGTTCTGTCAGTCCGTCACCGTGAAGAGCCGATATATTAACGGTCTTGTCGGCCTTAAAATCTTTAAGAACTTTATTGCCTGCAATTTCTATTTTGTTAAAAGCCGTTATTATAGGCTTATCGCCCGCTCCCAGTTTCTCAAGGGTATCATATACAACATACATCTGGGAATCCATTGCAGGATTGGAAGCATCCACGACATGAAGAATTATATCTGCATATACAGCTTCTTCAAGTGTGCTTTTAAAAGCTTCCACAAGGTGATGAGGAAGTTTGCTTATAAATCCGACTGTATCCGTGAGAAGAATCTGCTGCCCGCTTTCAAGCTCCAGCCCTCTCGTTGTAGGGTCAAGTGTGGCAAAAAGCTTATTTTCCGCAAGTATTCCCGCACCCGTTAATGTATTAAGAAGTGTCGACTTACCTGCGTTAGTATATCCTACTATAGCGACCACCGGAATATTGGAACGGCTTCTCTGGCTTCTTGTAAGCTCACGGTGCGTTACAACCGCTTCAAGCTCATGCTTAAGCTGTCCTATTCTCTCATGGATAATTCGCCTGTCCATCTCAAGCTTTGTCTCTCCGGGACCTCTTGTACCAATACCTCCGCCGAGTCTTGAAAGTGCGTTTCCAAGTCCCGAAAGTCTTGAGGAACGATATCTCAACTGGGCAAGCTCAACCTGAATCTTACCCTCGTTGGTATTAGCCCTTGCTGCAAAAATATCGAGAATAAGAAGCGTTCTGTCCATAACTTTAATTTCAAGGGCATCGCTGAGATTGTTCATCTGTGCCGGAGAAAGTTCGTCATCACATATTATGCCTGTTGCATCATATTCTATTATCAGTTCTTTAATCTCATCTATCTTACCCTTGCCGATATAAGTGGCCGGATTGAAATTATCAAGATTCTGTATTACCCTTGCCACCGTTACAGCACCTGCAGTTGACGCAAGCTCGCAAAGCTCGTCAAGGGACTGTTCGGTATTTTCTCTGTCTGATTTTCTTACAGCTACAAGAATAACTCTTTCTTCCGCTTCTCTGTTATCAATCATAAAAATCTCCTGTTAAGATACCCTGGACTTCAAAAACGTATATTCTCTCAAAGCCTTTGTATCATCACTGTAATCCTTTACATAGCTTTCAAACAAATCCAGTGCCTTGCTGAAATCTCCGAGATATTCGTAGCATATTGCCTGATTGTAAAGCAGTGCTTTCTTAGTTTCTCCTTTAGCTGACTCAAGACCTTTACTTATATATTCCAGAGCCTCGGTATACTTAAATCTCTTGATAAGATATGCCCCGTACTGGTTATATACTTCGCTGTTAGACGTATCTTTATTGATATAATCCATATAAAGGTCTTCCGCTTCCGAATATCTTTCCTGTGCTTCATAAGTAAGTGCAAGGTAAAAAGCTGCATCCTTCTCACCTGCGTCTATGGCCTTCTTAAGGAACTGTTCTGCCTGTGTATAGTCCCCGAAAAGATAATATGTCTTGCCTATAAGAAAATCATCCGCATCTTTACTTGAAATGAGTCTTCTGAGATAAGATTCAGCCCTGTCTGTATAACCTGATGCCATAAATTCGTTATACATATTACAATATAAGGAATAACTGTTGTCACTGAGGGAAATAGCCTCTTCAAAATCAAGTGCCGCATTATTCTCATTGCCCGTATGGACATATGCACAACCTCTTAAATAATATAAATCTGCCTTATCAGCCTTGCCGCATTCATCAATAAGTGTTGTATAATACTCTATTGCTTTATTGTATTCGCCGCTTTTTGTGAGACATTCCGCATAATATTTCATTGCATCAAGGCAAATACTGTCATATCTGCTGCCTGATTTGGTAATCACGGTATCAAACTGCTCCTCGGCCGTTTTAATGTCCCCAAGCTTATAATAAGCAATTCCAAGTCCCCTGTAAGCGTCCCTGTTACTGCTGTCCTTACTTATAATCTCATTAAATGATTCTATAGCTCCCTGGTAATCGCAGGTCTCAATTTTGCTCATTCCTGCCTGACATGACAATGAATTGCTCTTGCCACATCCTGTTAAAACTGCTGCGGCAACTGTGCCTGCACATATAATATCTATAAATAAATGTTTTTTCATTACAATAAACTCCTAAAATTATAACAAATCAGATATCCCAAACACCCGATTAAGCTAAATTGTACCATAGTAAATGTTTTGTAACAAGTGGTATTAAAAGATTTTCACACCCTTTTTTTATAAGCATGCTCTATTTTCTTCCCAAGAGGAACTGCAAGTGCCAGTAAAAATATTACGTTGGAAACCGCATAAATTATCGTAAATGCAAACGACGTACTTATCGTAATCAGATAATAGCTCCATCTAAACGTCCCAAAGGTCCATATAACCGTATAAATGTCCATTAAAAGTGAAAAAATCACACCGGCAAACACACCGTAAATCATGAGAACGGCTTTGTTTTTTCTTAATAGTCCCCCAATAAGGGCGGATATAATCCCGATTAAACCCCATGTCAACATCTGGAAAGGAGTATACATTCCCTGTCCGAAGTAAAAATTAGTAACAAGTGCGGTAAGCGCCCCACAGTAAAAACCTGCCTCTATTCCAAGATACATTCCGGCGATTATCACAACCGCTGTTACTGGCTTAAATCCGGGAAAAGGTGCGAATATGAAACGTCCTGCAATCGACATGGTTGTAAGCACCGTTATAAGCATGATTTTTCTCACTGAAGTATTCTTTTTTTCGAGAATATAGAAAAATACAAAGCAGAAAATAACAACTGCTGTTGCAAAAATAAAAGCACCTGTCTTTACCTGTTCCATTCTTCCGCCTCTTTCTCCGTAACCACATCCTCTGAAATTCCTTTCCACATCCTGCATACAGGAGTTGTATAAAATACATTTTCAAGACAGAACTCCCTTACATTGCCTGAATACACCGGCTGCCTGTCTGAAATCATACACACATAATCTGCCGCATCTGCCATAAAAGAAATGTCATGGGAAATTACAAGAATGGTTTTTTGTTGTTTTTTTAATTCATTAATAGTATTAATCAAATTAGCTTTTTCTCTGTTATCTACGCCTTTAGTCGGCTCATCAAGAATTATTATGTCAGGATTATTTTTTAACACAAGCGACAGGGCAAGAAGTTGTTTTTCACCTCCGCTTAAATCGTAAGGGTTTCTGCCGTCATATTCATCATTTGTAAAATGGTCTGTAACATCCTGTGAAAGAATACCGATACTGTTGCCGTAGGTCTTTATTTTTCCCGAATAAGGCTTAATATAGCCTGAAAGCAGCTTTGCAACCGTTGTTTTGCCGCTACCGTTTTCACCTACGATAAAATGACATTTTCCTTTGTACAGTTTCATGGAAAAATCTTCGATTACAAAACCGTTCTCTTTTGTATATCCGAATGACACATTTTTAAGTTCTGCCGCAATTTCGTTTTTATTATTAACGTAATCCTGTTCTTTGTGGATAGTATTTCTCTGTTTTATATATTTATGCCCCTCTGCCAGACTAAGCGGTACAGGTCTTTTATCCGCAAATATCCTTGCAACCGTGGGAAGCAGGTAACCATAACCGTTTTCCGCCATATATACTGCTGTTTCATCAGGTTTTCCGGCATAGACAATCTCACACTTATCAAGGAGAATTATTTTATCTGCATAATAAAAGAGTTCGTCCGTCCTGTGCTCTGTGATAATCACTGTTTTAAATAATTCCTTATTAATCTTCTTAACCCTGTCAAGAAGCCTTCCGGCCATCACCGGATCAAGCATGGAAGCAGGCTCGTCAAGCAAAAGTACATCTTTATCGCAGGCAATTACGGAAGCAAGATTCAAAATCTGTTTTTCCCCACCTGAGAGTGAATCGGTTCTTTTGTCAAACATGTGGCTAAGTGAAAAAAATGAAGCTGTTTCCGCAATTCTTCTTTTAATAAAATCATCTTTAAGCCCTTTTCCCGATAAATTTACGGCAAGCTCCCCATACACGCTGTCCATAATTATCTGGTTATCGGGATTTTGCATTACCATCATGGCATTATCTTTAAAATATTCTTTTAACTTCTTCAAAAGTGTGGTTTTGCCGCTGCCGGTCATACCACATACTAATATAAAATTACCCTTTTCGACTATCTTTTCATATTGTATATCCATAATTTAACATTCTCCTTTCCCCTGTAAAAAATCGGAATAAAAGACATAAATGCCATAAAAACAAGCCTTGCCCCAGGCAGCAATAATCCACCCGCAGCCATAAGAATGGTTATTATAAGCAGAATACAGTCCCTGAGCCTGAACCTGTAGCTGCCGCAGAATATCTGTGATGATTGTGTAAAACCATTGCTTTCCATTATATCGGCTGTCTCCATACTGCTTTCCATCGCATAACTTGTCACTCCCGAAAAAACAAAAACTGCATTATCTTTACTGTTTCTGCCGCTTTTGTTATTGATGTCATTGATCATTTTCATTCTTTCGTATTTTCGCATATACATGGGAAGAAATCTCAGAATCATTGAAAAAATAATGCCTGCTTTCGGCATTTTTCTAAAGATATATTGTATTTTTTCCCCTGTAATAACAATATCCATACAGCTAAACCACACAAAGGCACCGGAAAGCATAAGTCCCGTTGTCATTCCGTAGCGCATGGATTCATAAGTAACTGCCCTGTTATTAATATAAAAAAACACATGGCTGCCGTTATGTGACACAAGCATATTTACAAAAGTAATAAGAATCGTTATGACAAAAGAATTTCTGAGTATTTTAAAGTCTGCCTTGCCTTTTAAAACCCATATATAAATTATCCCGGATATAAGAAGCAGAAGATTAAGTTTAATTTCCATTAAAAACATTGCAGGTAACAGATTGCACATAAAAAATACCAGCAGAACGTATGGGTTGAAATTTTCAAATTTTCTCATTGCCCCACCTTTCCGTCATCCGTGTAAATCCATCTGACATAATCTCCCTCCGACAGTTTGTAAGCCGAGCAGGACACATTGGGAAATTCACCGTTTACCGAATAAGTCCAGCCCGACATATTTCCGTAATCAAACTCTGCCATTCCTGCGATTGCTTTTACATAAATCGAAGAAAACACTTTGCTTCCGTTGTAGTCAACCGGAATCTCATATATCATTGAAGCCGTTAAAAGCTGGTCAAAAGTGCTGTCTCCCTCTTTGATGTCTATTTCTTTTTCACTTAAAATAACTTCTTTGCCATGGCCTGTTATCTCAAGGTATGTCACGACTTCTCCCGATGTTTTAACATCGTAGTACTCGTCCTTTGTCTTAAAATCGGACAGGGAAAAATATACCGCAAGTCCCACAAACACAATGGTAAAAGTCATGAATACTGACTTTTTCTTTTTCTTTCTTATGAAAAAAACAACAAGAAATACCGCATATCCAATGCCAAGTGCCGAAAGCACAATGTATTTAATGTATTTTCCCTGCCATTTTATGGTATTTACCGTAGTATCGTCTTTCCCGGTTTCTGTCAGGTTGGTTTTATCATATACAAATCCGTTTTTGTAGGAAATTAGTGCAGACATACACTGGTATGTGGCTATGCTGTTGCTTTTTCCGCCTTTTATATGGCAAAATCCTCCGTCCTCATTCTGGTAAGTAATAAGCTCGTTGATAAGAATATCCATATTCTCTGTATCTTTTAATGCTGTTTTTGCCATAATTACCTGGGCGAGGCTTTCAGAATTTTCTGTCCCCATGGACTTGTAACCGCCGTTTCCGGTCATATTATTGTTAAGATATTCCAGTGCCTTATTAATTTTCTCCTCATACTTTTCCCTCAAAGGTGCCATTGCCTGCAAAGCCATCGCAGTCACATCAACGTCACCCGCTTTTTGATTTACGGAAAAACTTCCGTCTGGAAGCTGAAATTCCAAAAGACTGTCGGCGATATAATCCGCATCATATCCACCGTAAGCTGCCGGCATAAGTCCGTAAATTACACTCATAATGCCCATTTTGCCCGTCTGTTCTTTAATTACCTCTCTTATAAAATCATCTTTTTCTCCCAATATATAAAATGCAAGTGCAATTCTTTCATAGTCTGTAGGCTTGATATCCTCCGCCTCGTCAAGGTATTTTTCTACTGCCTTAACGTACTCCGAAAAATCTGTTTCCGGATATAATGCTTTAATATTAATAACCCACCATTCGCAGGGACTTATCCCTGCAACAGCCATAAGGCCGTCATTTACAAATGACTGTGCATCTGTAACGGCGGCCTCTTTGTATTCATATTCAAGTGTTTTATTAATGCAGTCGTCTATATCGGGAGTATCTGCTTTAACGCCTGTGGCTCCCGTAAATATAAGTACGATTACTGTTAAAAATACAATGACTTTATTTTTCATATGCTTTTTTCTTACTTACTGCTGCGATTCCTGCTGCTGCGATAATTGCAACAACCGCAAAATAAACATACCCTGTATCTCCTGATGGAACATCCTCTGCCGGCTTTGCCGGTTTTGTCTCAGGTTCTGTTACTGCCGGTGCTTCTGCTTTAACCATATCGGCTGTAACTGTTATTTTGTAATCTGTTGCAAATCTTAATACAAGTGGTACTCCGTCTTCAGCAACTTTGGAAATTCCTACAGAATGATCACCTACTGTAAAATCAGCTTTGTCAATAACGATTTTACCATCAGCATCTGTTACATATTCCTTACCGTCCCATGTTACTTTGGCACCTTCAACAGGTACAGTTATAGGACTGAAATCTTCAGCGTATGCATCTGATGTAAAAGTTATTTCTCTGTCGCCAAGCTTTGAAAGGTCTGCTACAGGCCTTGCAAATCCATGAGAACCAAATTCATCTGCATAATAAAATACAATTACATCGCCATCTTTTATCTGCTGTTCTCCAATACCCACGCTTGGTGCAACGCCGTTAATTATATCACTCCATCCATCATATTTGAGAGGCTCAATACTTCCTGCTTTGTCACCATTTATGGCTGTAATATAAGTTCCTGTTGGATTAGTTATTGTAAGATTATCATTAGCTGCGTCAACCTCATTCATAAGCTCTGCAACTGTAGATGCGTTTGTTGTTACATCACCGTAGAAATATGTTTCACTTTTTCCTTCAATTCTTAAAGATACTGTTTTTTCGTCTGCTGCAAATGGACTTACAACAAGACTGCTTAATACAACTGCAAATGCTGCAATTGCCGAAATTATTTTTTTCATGTCTTTCCTCCGTTCTTTAATAAAAAAAGCCTGCAGAAATCGCAGGCATAGTTAGAATACGGGCATAATCCCATTATAATGACTATAACTTTTCCCTGCCCAAAAGTCTGGTCTTTCTGATTTGTGGGACGAGCGATCTGGCTTAAGCAAAAATGCTCTTACAGTTATGGCTGTAGCTCCGGACTCACACCGGATTCTCTCCTGCTAATACTATGTATTTTCTTCCCAAAACCTTAAATTCAATTATGAAAGTACTCCGGACTGACCGATTACATCGGCAATTACTGCCAATTCTTCGGCACTTTTTGTCAGAGCAAATCTTATGTAGCCTTCTCCAAGCGGTCCAAATGCCGTTCCCGGTGTTCCTATTACTCCGGCCTTGTCCATAAGTGCCTCGGTAAATGAAGCCGATGTATAACCTTCCGGTACAGGAAGCCATACAAACATTGTTCCATGTGAATCAGGTACGTTCCATCCGTATTTTCTAAGTCCGTTAAGAAGTGCATCCCTTCTTCTCTGATACTCTGCACACTGTGCCTTGACACTGTCTCTCGGTCCTCTTAAGGCCGCGATTGCCGCCTTCTGTGCCGGATATGACATACCAAAATCATACTGGCTTCTAAGCAGCTTAAACGCATCAATAATTGACTTATTACCAATACAGAATGAAATTCTTAAACCGGTTACGTTATAAGATTTTGAAAGTGAGAAAAACTCAACTCCCACATCTTTTGCTCCCGGCAATGATAAAAATGAAAAACCTTCCCTGCCGTCAAAAATAATATCCGAATACGCATTATCATTAATAATCGCAAAATTATATTTCTTTGCATATTCAATCATCCTGACATACATTTCTTTAGGTGCCGAAGCTCCCACAGGATTGGACGGATATGACAAAACAATGTATTTTGTCTTATTAAGAACGTCTTCCGGAATATCTTCTATCACAGGTAAAAAATTATTTTCCCTAAGGAGAGGATAATAATACACCTCTGCGCCTCCAAGATACGAACCTGCTTCAAATACAGGATAGCCCGGGTCAGGTAAAAGAACAACGTCTCCCGGATTAAGTATTGCCATTCCAAGATGTGCCATACCTTCCTGTGTTCCTCTTACTGCCGTAATCTCATCTGCCTTTATGACAGTGTTATATCTGTCCGCATAATAATCAACCACAGCGTTAAGCATTTCTTCCGAATCCACAAGGGAATACTTATAATCCTCAGCATTATTGACTGATTCAGCCACAGCCTTCATTACATGTTCAGGCGGCCTGAAATCAGGTGTCCCAACAGAGAGGTTATAAACCTTTCTTCCTGCCTTGATTAATTCGCTTTTCTTCTCATCCAGGGCAGCAAATATTCCTGTCTGGAAATGATTTAATCTTTCTGCACGTTTGAATTCCATTTTAATCTTTCCTTCCTCTAACCCTTGTATTTTCACACTTTAACTTATTTCTGTCAATATTGATTTTACTATTCTTTCGCTAATGTTGTTGTTTTACAATTGATGTGACACCAAAGAGGTGTTATATCTTATACCCTATGGTTAAGGGGATGTGGTTATCCCCTTTTCCTCTTAATCTATTACTTAACTTATAGGAGGTTTTATTATGAGTAGCTTATTTTTAGGATTTAGAAAGTTTGTTTCGAGCAAGGGTAATAATTGTTGCATTGTCAATTTGTTGGATGATTATACTCAATTTGATATTCAGCATGGAGCTTCAGGACAGAAAGTTAATGAAGTTTTTCTGCCTGAATCATGTCATAGTTTGATTTTACCTAGTTGTATAGGTAAATATTGTGAGCTTGAGTATGGTGCTGGTAACTATGGTAAGCCAGCAGTTGTTGGTATTCGTTTTTTGGAGGATAAAAAGTAATGTTGGTTTTCGTTTTGCTTGCTTTACAGGTTCTTGATACTGTTCTTCTTTTTCGTCTTATGAAAAAAGGTTCATTTGTTACTGTAGAAAATAAAGTGATTTATGTTCCTGCAAAAAAGAAAAAGGTTGCAGCACCTAAGCCACAGCCTGTTGAAGATGAGGAATATGATTATTAATTCTATTAATGGTTAAGGGTTAAACTCTTAACCATTAATGTATATTTTATATTATTTTTATGATTTGATATGCTGTTATTATTGCTATTATTAACATTATGCTTATTTGAATTATTGCACCTATTTTTCCTATTGTATTTATTATAGCCTTTATGTAATTTTTATTTTTTTCGTTGCTTTTTATATACAATACTGTAAATATTACTGCCGGTATTATTGCCACAATGCAATATATTAATCCTATTATAAGAAATACTGTAAAAGATTTTTGTTTTTGAATTTTTTCTGCTTTTGCGTATGTCATTTTTTCTCCTTGTTTTTATTATTTTTTTGGAGGTTTTTATGAACAATTTATTTATGAAAATAACTTCATATGTTATTATTTTAGCTCTTTTTTTATATTTTGTTTTTGTTCAACCTTCATTTAATGTTTTAGCTGCTTCTGTATCTTCATTGCCTAAAGATTTAGATATATCAGTTGATTTTGATTCTGATAATATTTATATATCTTACAATGGCTACGATACTACTATATCTCGTCACACTCCGACTACTTTTGATAATGGTTATCACTACGTTTATTATAGTGGTACTGTATATGCTTGTAAAGATTATTTTGCGTTTGGTTATTTTCCGCCTAGTGCTTATACCGATTCTGTCCGTTATACGTATCTGCCTTCAGAGTTAGAAAAGTGCAATGGAAAAGTTGCTAATGCATCTTATTGGCTTGATCCGGTTTCTAATTGTGTATATGTATTTACTTCTTCATTTTCGGGTTATTATGGTATGTATTCGGGTATTACTCGTATGATTGATAATTATTTTGTTTTTCCTTTTTCACAATCTAAAACCTGGCCTTGGATTGTTACTGTTACTCGTATTGATCTTGTAACTAATGTTGTAACTCATTACTTTGATTATGCGTATTCAACTACTGATGGTACTAAAAATGGTATTTTTACTTTAAATACTTTATATACTTTTGATTATCATGGTACTGACAACATTGATCTGGGTGATAAATATTCTCGTGTATCACATGAGAGTCCTACTTATTATTATGGTAATGCTGCTTATTCTGCTTGTGGTAAATCTTATAGTTTACCTTCCGGAACTGTTTGTATTTTTGCTAACCATAAGATTGAAGGCTTTTTTGATTATGATGATAGTGATGTGATTACTCCTTCTTATTATTTTAGGTATCAATATGTTTTCTATAAAGAATCTTATGGTTTTTTATTCGTCGATTCATCAGGTAAATTAGATAATATTTTTCAAGATCGTGATACTTTTGATATTACTTTAAATTTTAAAAATAATTGCAATTTTTATTGTTATTTTTCTTCTGTTGGATTATCGGAATCGTGGACTAATCTTGTTGATTATTATACTATGTATTCTTCATCTTTTAAGGTTCCTAAGGTCTCTAATTTTGTTAATCCTAATAATGAATCTTTTAAATTGATTTATTGTAATGACTCTGATTATGGTGTTTCTGTTAAGTCTTGGGAGTCTTTTCCAGACGCTTTGGATGATTTGAATACTTATGATTCTTGGGTTGATGCTGTTTATCAGATTACACAGACTGATAATCCTTATGATAGTTCTTCTTCATCTAAATCAGAGAAGATTGCTTATACTATTTTTGGTGGTTTATCTGGATTGGCCTCTTCTTTATCATTACAATTCAAGGATGCTTGGGATATTATGTCTTCTTTAAGATCAATTCCTAATGAAGATGCTGATTCTGTTTTAATGCAAGCATTATTGCTTAATACTACTTTTCTTAAAAATGCTTTTATTGCGCCTGAATATTTTAATTATTTTGAATATGATAAGAACTTAGACTCCTGGGTAAGTATTCGCCAAACTTCTATATATAGTTTAATTAAAACTCTTGTTGATTTTAATAGTGATCATTCTGTTTTACTCAAAGCCATTAGAACTGAGAATTTTAATTCTTTTAAGCTTTTGTCTTCTAATTTATCTTTAATTTATGAGCTTCAGTCTGATATTAAAGATTTGGTTGGCAGTATTGATTATTATTCTTCTTTTCGTAGTATTAATGGTTCTTTTAGAAGTCTTTTAAATACTTTGCCTGGTCTTGCTTATGATGACAGTTCTTTAATAGCAGCCATTAAGGATATATCTTTATCTGGAAGTGGTGGCGGCACATTTAATTTTGATGATTCCGCTATCCTGTCCCGGTTGGATTCTATCAGAGCTGCCATGAGTGCGACAATTAAGCCGTCTTTGAGAGATTATGATGATGATCTTGAGGATGAGAATACTTCCGTTGTTGATTTTATTAGTAACGGTATTTCTTCTGTTAATGTTATCCAGCCGATCGCACTTGCGCCCGGTGTTTTATCCGCGATTACTTTTGTTAATTCTTGGTTGTCAAATATCTGGGATAATTTAGGTAAATTGCAATCAGTAGTAGTTCTCGGTCTTACGTTTACTGTTGTGGATGTGGCAATCCGCAGGGAAGGAGCTGTTGATTAAATGAGTAATAAAGGTTTTATCATCGTCCTTGGTGGCGTTGTCTGTGTTGCTGTTGTTTATTTATCATCAGTGATACAGCTTCTACCTAGCTTTCTTATGCCATTTGCTTTCGCTTTGTATGGTATGTATGTCATTTATATAACTAGATAGGAAGTGTGTGTTGTATGGTTGATTGTCTTGAGTATATTGTTTCTGTCATTGGTGGATTCATTGATACACTTGATAGTTTAAAAGTTATATCGAATTTTTCATTGCTCGATTTAATTATTGCGCTTATTATTGTTTCTTTTTTAATTATTTTTATTTTTAACAGGAGGTCTTGATATGGAAGATAATATTTTTAAGAAGTCTAAGTTTAAGAAAGTTTTCAGTATTGTTTTATTCGTTATCGCTGTGTTTTTTCTTCTTTGTATTATTGTTGCTAAAGTTAATGCAGCTGATGAAGATACTGTCTCTACTGTTTTGCTTGATTTAAAGCAATTTAATACGCTTGTTTCCTTAATTGCTTTAACTGCTGTTTGCTCTGTTTTTAATGCTGTTATCTTACTTACAAGTAGAAAGAAGTGATTGTATGCTTGATATATTTCTTAAGTTTTTTTTAGGCAATTATGAATTTGTTGTAACTGATGAGCTTATTTCTTCTGTTGCTCCGGTTTTGATTATCGTTGCAGCAGCATTGCTTTTATATATGTTTATATGTTTCTTTCAGTTTATTCTGAAAATCCTGCATAGATAATGATAGGTGGTTGATTGTATGAATATTTCTTCTACAGATTTTTTTAATGATATGAATAGTATCTCTAATTTTATATTTGATATTTTTAAGTCTGCGTGGGATGTTATTTCATCAAATTGGTTGCTTTTATTATCTTTTGCTGTTTTAATTTTTGCTTCTTTTGTATCTATATTTAGATGCATTAAGAATAGACATCATTAATTTTTTATATTTAAAGGAGGTTTTGCTTATGTTACTTGCGGAAGCGTCAACGTCAACTATGACAGGTTTTTTAGGTACCATGACTGAGGTAGCTACTTGGATATTTGGTCAGGTAACTAAGGTTGGTGAGACAATAATGTCTACACCTTATTTACTCGTTGGTACCGGTATCTTTTTAATAGGTGGTGCTATTGGTATATTTGGAAGATTACTTTCAAAACACTAATTTTTTGTTGCTTTCCGGGGGACAAGTTTCCCCCGGTATAACCGGTATAATTTGGGTAATGAGGTATTTTACATGATTGAATTTTTTAATAGTTTTTCTGACTTCTCTTTTAGCTTGATTAAGTATTTTTGTAGTTCTTGGTTTGGCTTATTCGTTGGATGTTTAATTATTATATCTTCCTTATTTGCTTTATTTTATAAGATGTCAAATAGGGGGTTTTAATATGGTTCTATTCAAGATTTTTTTCTTTCTTTGCACGTTTTTTTCAATTTTTTTGATTTTGACAGCTAAATATGTTAATCCGTACCGGCTGATTATGATCTTTGGTAAAAAAGGCAGCGGTAAGTCTACAACCTTAACCAAACTTGCTATTCAACACGTTCGTAAGGGTTGGACAGTTTATTCAACAGAGCGTATTCCTTATACTTTTTATGTTGATGCGCGTGATATTGGTTCAGTCCAGCTTGTTGATTATAATTATAAGCCTTTTAATCCTGATGATTATAAGGGTCTTTCTAAATTGTTTCATATTTTGAAAGAAAAGATTAATCCTACCCGTCCCCGGATTTTGCTACTTGTTGATGAGGTCGGTATGATTTGGGATAACAGACAATATAAGAATTTTTCTAATTCTGTACGTGATTTTTTTAAGCTGCAGCGTCATTATCATGTCAAAATAGTGATGTTTTCTCAGTCATTCGACGTGGATAAGAAGCTTCGTGATTTAACCGATGCAATGTATCTTCAAAAGAATATTGCGCGTGTATTTACTTATGGAAAAAAGATACGTAAATATATTTCTATTAACAATACCTCGGACGATGGAGGTAAGTTAGATGAATATTTCGAGTTTGAACCATTTATATTTTTTTGGATGGGAACTCGTACGCTTACTTTTATTCCGAAGTGGGCTAAATACTTTAATAGCTTTGAAGCACCTGCACTACAGGAAGTCGAATATATACAGACAGAATATAAAAGAGATAACGTTCCTGAAATTTCTCCGGATACGGAGCTGGTGCTTGATAATGAGGAAGAAGTCGTTCAGGCTGATGAGCCGGAAGGCGGCAAAAGCAACAGCCTTTAGGCTGTGCGGTGTCCCTTCCGGCCTTAGCCGGAAAGAACGGCTTCTGGAGGCTCGTTGTCAAGCAAAATTTCATTCATTGTTTTGGGAAGAATTATTTTTCTTCCCCCGGGCAACTACGACAATGCCCGGGTGTGCCATGTGCCAATACGTATTTATTTATTTTTTTGCCTTTTTGGGCTGATTATGGAGGTATTTGATATGAATAACTTTTATTTTAAAGACCCTAGGTATAAGACAAGGGCATGGACATTTATTGTCTATCCTGATTCTGCTCCTAGTGATTGGAGGGATATTATTGATGATTTACATATTCCATGGGTTGAAAGTCCCTTACATGATAGAGACCAAAACCCGATGGGCGACCAGAAGAAACCTCATTGGCATGTTTTGATTTACAGCGATGGTCCTAAAACATTTAATAATGTTTCTAAATTAATTGAAGGACTTAATACTCCTGAGGTACGTCCATGTAATTCTATTGTGGGTTTAGTTAGATATTTTGCACATCTGGATAATCCTGAAAAATTCCAATACGATAAAGACCGCATTATTGGACATTCAGGATTTGACGTAGATACGTATCTTGCTATGCGTCCCGGTGAAGAGTTAGAACAGATAGCTTGTATGATGGATCAGGTAGTTAACGAAAATATAACCGAATATTTTGATTTGGTAATGTATGCAAGAACTTATCATCAGCATGATTGGTTCCCGCTTCTTGCTAAATCGTATTCATATTTTATGAAAGAGTTTATTGCTTCATATAGACATAAACTTTTAGAAGAAAGTGAGGTTAATTGATTATGGATATAGATTTAATTATTAAAGATCTGAGTTCATATATTATTAAAACCAAGGATATAATTTTTCTTGGTGAGTTTATGTATATAGCGTCTTTGACTGATGATGAATTGGATGATGCATTTTATCATTATTTAAAAGCCTTCATTAATTGTTATTTGTTTTATGTTTTTAATCCTGGTATTGATTTAGCGGATAATGATAAATTTATTTTCCGGCGCTTTTTTTTAATTTCATTGTATCGTTTAAAGCGCGGACTTGTTTCATTACCGGATGAAATATAAAATTTAAAGGGGCTTATGCAGCAGTCCCTTTTTTTATTTATTTTTATATAGAAAAAACGATTAAAACTCCTTATAATTGTAGTTACCACACTTACAAGAAAGGAGTATTAATCGTTATGTGTATTATAACACAAAGGAAAAGATATTTACCACATTCTTTTTTAACAAAAAAACATTCTGTTTTGCTGTATCGTTCTACACATGATATTAATTTTGTTTGCCGGAGGTATCATATTTCAAAATCTTCTTTAATGCGTTGGAATAGAAAATATGATGGTTCTGATGAATCTTTATATGATAAGTCTCATAAACCACATACACTTCATCCATCTTCGCATACACCTGCAGAATTAGCTCTTATTAAGAGCATATATAATCATAATAAAAATATATCTATGTGTGAATTGTATGGAAAACTTTTAAAGCGAGGATATACAAGAAATCCCGGCTCTCTTTATAGAGTATGCAAGCGTTTAGGCTTTGTTAATTCTTCTATTAAGTCTACAAAGGAAAAATATAAACCTATGCGTTATGATACACCTGACCACATTGGAATTAAATGGCAGCTTGATGTGAAATATGTCCCGGTAAAATGTTACTCCGGTTCTATTCCACAAAAGTTTTATCAGTATACTGTTATAGATGAAGCTTCTAGGCAACGCTTTATATATCCTTATATGGAGCAATCTGGATATTCAACTGTTGATTTCATCAAGCGTGCTATAAAATTTTTTGGTTATAAACCGGTCATAATTCAGACTGATAATGGTGCTGAATTTACAAATATTCGCCGTACTGATAAGGTTCATATATTCGATATGTTGTGTAAACATCTTAGTATTAAACACCAGCTCATCAGACCACGCACACCACGCCATAACGGAAAGGTAGAACGTAGTCATAGAACTGACCAGAAACGATTTTATAACTATCTTTCTTTTTACTCTTATGATGATTTAAAAAAACAGATGACCTCTTACCTGAGAAGAAGTAATGATATACCTATGCAGGTTCTGAATTGGATGTCTCCTAATCAGAAACGGCAGCAGCTTATTACTTTATTATAATTTTTTTTATAAAATTGGTGTCACATCATTGACAATTCTACAGATTTTACTATTCTTTCGCTAATGTCCGTAAAATGTCCACCTCTGTTATATTCAAAAAACACTTCTTTGGTCCTGCCAAATACTTCTGCCAATTTCTCCGTGTTAAATCCGACTTTTTCCCGCTCTGCATTTTTAGTAAGGGATTCCTTATCTCCAAGGGACATATAAATTTTGCCGATTCTTTTGCCAATGGATTTTTCGTTAAAATATTCCAAAGCACCGGGATACCATAACGACCCCGAAACGCTCATCACCCCGTCAAACAATTCTTTTTCACATGCCGCAAAAAGCGCAAAAAGTCCTCCGAGGGAATAACCTCCGATATACTGCCTCTGATATTTTTCATCATAAATCTCACTTATAAACCATGATAAAAATTCTTCTCCGCCCCCTGTTTTTCCCATATTTTTATCGTGATATTTCCACGGTGTCATACAGTAATTCCAGTCATACGGATATATCATGACGAGCCTCACTCCTTCAACAGGCTCTATATTAATTCTTTCCGCCATAAAAAAATAACAGACTGTCTGGCTGTCTTTATCACCGATTGTCTCATAGCTGCAATTTTTTAAATACATTAATTCGCTCATGCTTTCATTCTATCACATTTTATTTATTTGGGAATATATTTAGATTACAGATATTTTTAAGAGGTAAATTATGAAAAAAAGACTTTGTTGTTTTATTCTGGCTTTTATTTTGATTGCAATCTGTCAGGCCGGGTGTGGCAAAAAAGACAACGATATGAAAAAGGTTGTTCTCAATGAGGTTGCCCACTCTATTTTTTATGCTCCTCAATACGTAGCAATAGAAATGGGATATTTCAAGGATGCGGGCATAGACCTCGTTCTTGAAACAGGTTTCGGTGCCGACAAAACAATGACTGCCCTTATATCCGGCAATGCCGATATTGGTTTTATGGGTTCAGAATCCACAATTTATGCTTATGCGGAGGGTTCTAAGGATTATGCCGTTAATTTCGCCGGACTTACCCAGCGTGCCGGTAACTTCCTCGTTGCCAGGGAAAAAATTGATAACTTCTCATGGGATATGGTTAAGGGCAAAAATGTCCTCGGCGGCAGAAAGGGCGGCATGCCTCAGATGGTGCTTGAATATATCCTGAAAGCCAACAATATTGACCCTGCCTCCGACCTCTCAATCGACCAGAGTGTTGACTTCGGTCTGACCGCAGGTGCTTTTTCCGGCAATACAGAGTATGACTTTACCGTTGAATTTGAACCGGGTGCCACTTCTCTTGAGAAAGAGGGCAAAGGTTATGTAGTTGCTTCCCTTGGCGTTGACAGCGGTTACGTTCCTTACACCGCCTACTCCGCTAAAAAGAGCTACATTGAGAAAAATCCTGAAATCATCAAGGATTTCACTTCTGCCATCCAGAAGGGTCTTGACTACGTCAATTCTCATTCTTCTGCTGAAATTGCCAAGGTCATAGCCCCTCAGTTTGAGGACACGGACATTGACACCATTACCACAATAGTTGAAAGATACAAATCCCAGGACACTTGGAAAAAAGACACCGTCTTTACCAGGGAATCCTTTGAGCTTCTTGAAGATATCCTCATCGAAGCAGGTGAATTAAAAGAAAAAGTTCCTTACGAGGACCTTGTAAAGGTTGACTAAGGGGCTACTGGGTTTCTCTACCATTTCGGCTGATTTCCCAGATTTGGGTAGAGATTTCCACAAAAAAACAGGCAGGCTCATCATAAGACCGCCTGCCTGTTGTTCTTCTGTTACTAATTTTAATCATTTTTACCAATCTGATGACGATAATTCTAAATCAATGTTTTATACCTACCCATGTTATGAATAGCACCTCCGCAAATTACAGATTACTGAGGTTATCAAAACGTGGAATCTTCTTCGCTGTTGTCATCTTCTTGATTTTGTCTTCTTTCTCTTTGTCAAGGTCACGTTCCTCGTCTTTGTAGCACTTGTTGTAAATTCTGATGCACACATAAGTGATTGCTGCAACAACAACTGCGGTTGCTATAAGCTGGACGATAACGTTAATAACTTTACGCTCTGCCATGTACTGGATTGCCTCAATGACTATATAACTGCCAAGTACCATTCCATAATAACCCTTGTGGATTTTTTTCTGGTATGCAGCATACATAGGAATGGTTATTGCTAACTGGTATATGACAAAAAGAACTGCGACAATGGTGAGCATTACAATGGCGGATGTCTTATAGCCGATAAGTTCCATTGCACTGTCTAACATTTTGGTAGCTGTCTCCTGGTCTTTGGCACCACTGACAAGTGTCTCAAGCCCGCTTCTGTTAATAATTATCATAGGTGACACAAGCTGGAAAAGTGAGGACATTGTGAATGCTGCCTGTGTATAGGCTATACCCTGTCCGAAAGAGAAGCCCTCTCCGAAGCTTTTTAGCCTGTAGGCGAAAACCTTGTTAGCAAGCATCCTGCCCAGAACCGCAAGAAAAGCTGTTGACAATGTATATACAATAATAAAAGCCGCCGTGGACACAATTACTTTATTAACAGAATCCGCATACTTCTTAAATGGTGAATATACAAAGATAAGATTAATGAGCAAAGATGGAGCAAAATAATTAAATGAAATGTAAGTAATTACGCCTCCGAGTATGCCAAAACCGTTACCCTTCTGTTTTTTCCTAATAAAAATAATAGTTGCTACAACGAAAGCAAGAATCACGACAATTCCTATGATACCTGCTGCAATTTTACCATTTGAAACCTTGGCAGTCATATCGTATCCTTCGTATGAAATTGCCTGGGTTACTGATTCTAATGTCTCATTCTGCATAAAAAAAATATCTCCTTAACAATGTAAAAGCCCTGTCAATCTGACAGGGCTAATCATAATCCTACTTGAATGACAATATACTTTTTGACAAAATATAAATATATATAATTGAAAAAGGCACACTGTAAACTTGTTGATTATCTTATGTGCTGCAGTTAATTAAATAACTTTAACATTAACTGCCTGTGGTCCCTTAGCTCCATCGGCTACTTCAAATTCAACCTTCTGGCCTTCTTCGAGCTTCTTATGACCATCCATAACGATTCCTGAGAAATGAACGAAAATATCCTTGCCATTCTCATCAGAAATAAATCCAAACCCTTTCTGGTCATTGAACCACTTTACTGTACCCTTGTTCATCGTGATACCTCCAAAAATTATAAAAGTTGTCTTACAAAACGACACTATAAATCTAACACACAAGGAACTATAAGTCAAACTAATTTCTTTAACTCATCCACTGTAAAATTATATGCCTTGTTGCAGAAATGGCATTTAACCTCTATAGGCTCATTTTCTTCAATAATATTGTCAAGCTCTTTTCTGCCGATTGCGATGAGTGCTTTTGATACACGCTCCTTAGAACAGTTGCAATAGAATCTGACAGGCATTTTATCAAGAATCTCCGGGTCAAGTCCGCCGAGAATAAGATTAATTATGCCCTCTGGGTCAAGTCCGTTTTCTAGCATTGAAGTGACGGATTTTATTGTGGAAATTTTCTCTTCAACAATTGATATTGTCTCCTCCGTTGCGTCAGGCATAAGCTGGATAATAAAACCACCCGCGACATTGACGGTATTGTCTTTTGTCATAAGGACACCAAGTCCCACGGAGGACGGTGTCTGCTCACTTGAGGCAAAATAATAAGTTAAATCCTCTGCGATTTCCCCACTGACAAGCTCGCAGGTGCCGGTATATGGCTCTTTAAGTCCCAGGTCTTTGATGACCGTAAGAAGTCCCACTCCGAGGGAACCGCCAACGTCAAGTTTGCCTGCGGCATTGGCAGGCAGTATTACATTAGGGTTGGCTGCGTATCCCTTGACATTGCCTTTTGAGTCGGCAGTAACAAGATAATGTCCCACAGGGCCGCTGCCCTCTGCTTTAATTGTAAGAACATCCCTGTCGCCCTTCATCATGCTTCCCATCATTGCTCCCGCTGTGAGAAGTCTGCCAAGTCCCGCCGTTACGACAGGACTTGTGTTGTGTGCCTGTCTTGCGGTCTCAACTGTATTTTTTGTATATGCGGCAAACGCCCTTACCTGGCCGTTAGCTGCGATTGCTCTTACTAAATAATCTTCCATATTCCATACCATCCTTAATTGTACTGTAAAACATAGTAAACCCTGTCCCTTGAAAAATCAATGGGCGAGTTAATGTCCTCTGATAAAGCGTCCTTTACCGTAAATCCTGCCTTTGCCGCACACTCCCTTATATCGGTGCCGGTAAAAACATGCTGTGTGTGTTCTTCCTCGTAGAGCTTATATTTTCCCATGCTTTTAATAAAAAAACTAAGGTAATAAAAGTTATCTCCCGTCTCTTTATCAAATTCGTTTTCCCAATAATATCGTCCGAAATTCCTTTCATCCGAATAAATATTTTCTCCAAGCTTTTCATAAAAAGTTTCCGTTTTCAGGTCAAAAATAAAATAGCCGCCCTTTTCAAGATGTTTTCCAACACTTAGAAACGTATTACACATATCATCATTATTTAAAAGATAATTCATGGAATCACATACGCTTATTACAACATCAAATTTTTTCCCAAGATTAAAATTTCTCATGTCCGAACAGACGTAAGAAATTCTTTTTCCGAAAGGCTTTTTCTTCGCAACCTTAATCATTGCTTCTGACAAATCAAGCCCGGTAACTTCGTAGCCGTCTGCTGCCAGAAGTGCCGTAAACCGTCCCGTACCGCAGCCAAGCTCAAGAACTCTGTGACATTGTATATTCCTGCGCTCCATATATGCCTCTATTCCGTCAAGCCAGTCCACATAAGGGATGTCATTCATAAATACATCATAAACTTTTGCAAAAAAAGAATATGCTTTCATAAAACCTCCATACTTGATTAATCCGCCCTTATAATCTATACTGTTTTTAACAGATTTATAAGGTGGAAAAATTATGAAACACTCAGATTTAATACAGATTATACGCCGGCAGCACCTGCCACGGCTTGTTTTTCCGTTAATTATGATTATTGTATCAGTTGTTTTTATAATAAGCAATCCTTTTAAAAAGGCTCTGACACCCCATACTGTGGATTCGTTGGATGCAATTGATTCCTTATACGAGAACGGCGAAGAATACATAAAGTGTACAATAGATAAAATGTACTACACGGGATATGATTATGTAAAAGGCAGCAAGAAAAAAGCAGGTATATACTATACCTTCTATAATGGAATCTGCTACTACATCATATATCCAACAGGCTCAACCGATAAAGGTACTCCTGCAATAATTGATGGTGCAACATTTCCTGCAAAATTGCAGCATTCCGAACCGATTTACAATGACCTGGTTAAAAATGTTTCAGAAATGGTTAATTTTACCGAGGATGGACTCAAATCCGTAAGCTGTGATTTATTCATAAATTCATACGCTTACAATACCAACTACTCCCGGTTTATGATAATCGGATTTATGATAATTGCGCTTATATCCCTTATTTTCTTAGTATTGCTTATTATAGCTGCAATTAATCCTAATTACTCATCGCCTGTAAAAGCTTTGAGAAAATACGGAGATTACAAAACATTATTTGCGATTGCCGTTACCGAATACGATACGGCGGTGGCTGTAGGACGTAAGAATGTATTTATTACCGATACGTTTCTGATAATCATTACCAAAACCGATACTGATATTATTCCGCTTGAAAATATAACATGGGTATACGATTATAACGAAGTCTACCATAAAAAAGGCAACACCATAATGTATCATCCTTTATGTATCGTAACGGATACTAAAAAAGTATATAAGATACGACATGTTTCCAAAAAAGGCATTGATTCCATTGTCAATACCCTTTTAAGCAGATACCCTGAAATAATGACAGGCTGCAATAACTAATACACATAAAATACCGCTGTAAGCATCATCTGACTATATCATGCCTACAGCGGTTTTCTTTATTTTACTATTCCGATTAAATCATTAATATCAGAAACGCCTTTATTTACCATATATTTTTCAATACCTTCAATAACCTCAAGTGTTGTACGAGGGTTATGGAAATTGGCTGTTCCTATGGATACTGCGGTGGCACCTGCAAGAATAAATTCAAGTGCATCCTCTGCCGTGGCAATTCCGCCCATACCGATAATAGGTATTTTTACCGCATTGGCTACCTGATATACCATTCTTACCGCAACAGGTTTAACTGCAGGTCCTGAAAGGCCTCCGGTCTTATTGGCAACTGCAAAGGTCTGTCTGTTAATGTCTATTTTCATGCCTGTGATAGTGTTTATAAGTGAAAGCACATCCGCTCCACCGGCTTCTGCTGCTTTAGCCATTTCGGTAATGTCCGTTACATTAGGGCTTAACTTCATGATTACAGGCTGTTTTGCAACATTTTTTATTGCTTTTGTAATGTGCTCAATATTGGCTGCATTCTGTCCGAAAGCAATTCCACCTTCTTTGACATTTGGGCAGGAAATGTTGATTTCAAGCATATCCACAGGTTCACCTGCAAGTCTTTCCACAACCTCAACATAATCTCTTTCGGATTTACCGCAGACATTCACAATTATTTTGGTATCGTATTTCTTAAGGAAAGGAATATCTCTCTCGCAAAATACATCTATACCCGGATTCTGAAGCCCGATTGCGTTAATCATTCCACCGTAAGTCTCAGCAATTCGTGGTGTAGGATTGCCGGGCCAAGGCACGTTTGCAACGCCCTTTGTTACAACGGCTCCTAATTTGTTAAGGTCAACAAATTCGCTGTATTCCATTCCTGAACCGAAGGTTCCTGAGGCTGTCATTACCGGATTCTTAAGTTCTACACCGGCAAGATTAATTTTAGTATTCATTAAAGCTCAACCTCCTTGGCATTAAATACAGGACCATCCTTGCATACTCTGGCATTGTGGACTTTAGAGTGGTCGTCAATTCCTGTTGTCTTACATACACAGGCAAGACACGCGCCGACTCCGCAGGCCATTTTTTCTTCAAGGGAAATATATGCTTCGATATTATTTTCTTCGGCATAAGCTTTTATGCCACGAAGCATAGGTGTAGGTCCGCAGGCATAAATAATATCGCCCTTGATACCGTTTTCCCTGATTGCGTCTATAACGGTTCCCTTGGTTCCGATACTTCCGTCATCACTTGCAATCGTAAGATTACCGTATGCTTTAAGGTCATCTGTAAGGAAAGTGTCACTGTTTCTGTAACCTATGACAATCTCAGGTTCACCGCCCATTCTCCTTGCAAGTTCAAGCATTGGAGGAATTCCTATCCCTCCACCGATAAGAATGGCTTTTCTGCCCTCTTTAATAGGAAAACCATTACCTATAGGTCCGAGGATGTGTATGGACTCTCCTTCTTTATATGTAGAAAATTCCGTGGTTCCGCCACCTACAACCCTATATACTATTCTAAGTTTCCGGCCTTCTGTCTCACAGATACTAATAGGTCTTGGAAGCAGCTTTGACGCATCCTTGGTATACACGGAAATGAACTGGCCCGGTACTGCCTTTTCTGCAATATTGCTTGTCATAATCCACATATCAAATACGCCGTCAGCTATTTTTTTCTGGCTGATAACCTTTGCGTTTTCTTCAAATTTCATATCATTAACCTCTTGCTGTATTGATATCTTCTATCATATCAAGTGTTGCCTGTCTTGACGCATCTGCGTAATTAAGGCTGCCAAATGAAGCGTATTTTTCCTGCTTATATGCACAGATAATACCTCTTGAGCTGTTTACAATTGCACCAAGGCCGTCCTCGTTAAAATAATCTACAAGGTCTTTGCCTTTGCCACCCTGTGCACCGTAACCCGGTACAAGAATAAATGTCTTTGGCATGAGTTTTCTAAGTATTTTACCCTGTTCAGGATATGTGGCACCTACAACGGCACCCACATTACTGTATGAATCTCCCATACATTCCTGTCCCCATTTATCAACCTGTTCGCCCACAAGTTCGTAAAGTGGTCTTCCGTCTACAAGGCGGTCCTGAAATTCTCCGCTTGATGGATTAGAAGTCTTAACAAGTACAAAAATACCCTTGTCATTCTCTTTACATACATCTATAAAAGGCTTGATTCCGTCACTTCCAAGGTATGGATTAACAGTTACAAAATCTTCATCAATAGGAGTATATGTCCTGCTTCCTACCGTAACTTTACCGATATGTCCTACCGCATAGGCTGTGGAAGTCGAACCGATATCACCTCTCTTGATGTCACCGATAACAACAAGTCCTTTTTCATGGCAGTAATCAACAGTTCTCTTAAATGCTGCAAGTCCTTCAATACCAAACTGCTCATACATGGCAATCTGTGGCTTGACTGCAGGAACAATATCATAAATATTGTCTACAATTCCTTTATTATACTCAAATACCGCTTCGGCAGCACCTTTAAGTGTCTCGCCGTATTCGTCATAAGACTTTTTAAGGATATGCTCAGGAATATAAGAGAGCATAGGGTCAAGACCTACTACAACAGGTGCATTTGTTTTCTTGATTTTTTCAACTAACTGGTTAATCATATTTTGTTCTCCTTGTATACTATTTTACCGCCTACCATGGTAAGCATTACTTTTCCTTTAACTTTCTTTCCGTCAAAAGGAGTGTTGTGCCCCTTTGATACGAAATCTTTTCTGTCAATGACAAATTCTTTATCTTTATCCATTATTGTAATATCGGCAACTGCTCCGGGTAAAAGAGTTCCTCTGTCGATACCGATTACTCTTGCGGGATTGTAACTCATCTTCTCTGCCATCTGCATAGGAGTAAGGACTCCTCCGAGCACAAGCTCTGTGTATGTAAGGCAGAGACTTGTCTCAAGTCCTGTTATTCCAAACGGAGCCTCGCTTATAGGCTTTTTCTTTTCTTCTTCAGAATGAGGGGCATGGTCTGTTGAAATTACATCCATGATGTTATCTTTAAGACCTTTTTTAAGAGCCTCCACATCTTCACGTCCTCTTAAAGGTGGGTTCATCTTGTAGTCCGCATTATCGCAAGGAATGTCTTCATCGCATAATGTAAAGTGGTGAGGGCATACCTCTCCGGTAACATCTATGCCGTCCTCTTTGGCAATTTTTATCATCTTAACACTGTCTTTGGTTGAGCAATGACAAAGATGAAGCCTGCAGCCTGTTTCTTTGGCTAAAAGAATGTCTCTTGCCACAATCACATCTTCAACGGCATTGGTTATTCCCTTAATTCCCAGTTCTTCTGATTTGGCACTTTCATTGAGGGCACCGCCGTTTACCATGTTCTTATCTTCACAATGGGCTAATACCACCATTCCGCAGTCAGCGGCACGATACATAGCCTCTCTGTATACTTCTGCGTTCATAACTGATTTGCCGTCCTCGCTTATTGCGACAACGCCCTCTTCTCTTAAAGTTTCCACATCAACAGGAACTTTTCCCTCCTGTCCCATGGTAACGGAAGCTACCTGAAGTACGTTGACTACGGCATCTCTTTTAATTATATCATTAACCCTGCGCACCATTTCCACACTGTCAATTACCGGCTTTGTGTTAGGCATAGGAAGAACGGTTGTCACTCCTCCCCTTGCTGCTGCAAGAGAACCTGTTTTTATTGTCTCTTTGTATTCAAAACCCGGTTCCCTGAAATGAACATGAAGGTCAATAAGTCCCGGCATTACATAACACCCTGCTGCATCAATAACGTTGTCTATTTCATCATGGCTGTCATTATCAACGGCTGCTATTATTCCGTCTTTTACCACGATGTTATATATGCCGTCTTTGCCTGATGCAGGGTCAAGCACATGTCCGTTTTTAATTAAGTATAAACTGTTGTTTTCCATGTATTAATTCCTCTATTTTAAAAATCCGTTTACAATCTGTTCCTCTGCTTCAGCCTCGGTTAATCCCAGTGTCATTAATTTAATGAGCTGCTCTCCTGCTATTTTACCGATAGCTGCTTCATGTATAAGGCTTGCTTCAACGGAATTGGCGGTTATCTCAGGAATCGCCTTGACAGAAGCATTGTCCATAATAATGGCATCACACTCCGAATGTCCGGCACACTCGTTATTTCCGTCTATCTTGGCATAAAATACCTGTGTGGAATCATTCTTTGCAACCGAACGTGATATAACGTTGGTACTTGAACCTTTTCCGTTAAGCTCTACCTCAAAGTTTGTCTTTGCATATTGTTTACCATGGGTCATTATCTTTTCTTTAACAATAAAAGCTGCCCCATCTCCCAGCCTGCCCTTGGTAATTCTGTCAGTGGAATCTATTCCTTTAATCTGGGTGGTTTCCATTTCCATATAGCCGTTTTCGTCAATATCAACAACCGTGGTAGGGTTCATAATTCTCAAACCATTGCCATCACCCTCACCATAGTGTTTTTCCACATATCTGACCCTGGCATTTTTGCCGATATGAAATGTATGGATTCCGTCATGTGATGATTTCTTATCTCCGCCGTTATGGATTCCGCAGCCTGCCACAATTAACACATCACTTCCTTCTCCTACATAAAAATCGTTATATACGAGGTCGTCAAGCCCTGTCTGGCTTAAAACAACAGGAATGTGAACACTTTCGTTTTTGGTTCCGGGCTTGATAATAATGTCTATTCCCGGCTTGTCCGTTTTGGTTACTATATCAATATTGGATGTTGTATTTCTTCCTGCTGCCGCTCCGTTGACCCTGAAATTATAAGCACCTGCAGGCACTTCATGGAGTCCCGCAATTTCTGCAAGCAGATTTTTCTGTATCTGGTCCATATTACCTTGCCTCCATTTTCTTACATGATTCTTTTGCATTACCGCTGCCAAGCAGAGTTGGCAACATCTCATGTCCGCCTGAAGCTACCACTTTGCCATCAGCAATTACTATAATACGGTCGGCAATGTTAAGTATTCTTTCCTGATGGGAAATTATGATAATTGAACCCTTGGTCTCTTCATGCATCTTTTCAAAAACATCAATAAGATTGTTAAAGCTCCAAAGGTCAATTCCTGCTTCCGGCTCATCGAAAATCGATACAGATGTGCCTCTTGCAAGAATCATTGCAATCTCTATTCTCTTAAGTTCGCCGCCTGAAAGGCTCGCATTAACTTCCCTGTTAATGTATTCCCTTGCACAAAGTCCTACTTCCGAAAGGTACTCACAGGCTTTGCCCGCATTGATGGGCTCGCCTGCGGCAAGAGTTATAAGATCCTTTACGGTTATTCCCTTAAATCTTACCGGCTGCTGGAATGCAAAACTGATTCCTTTTCTTGCCCTGTCAGTAATTGACAGTTCTGTAATATCTTCGCCGTCAAGCAGTATCTTACCCGATGTAGGCGTAACAATTCCTGCGATTATCTTCGCAAGTGTTGACTTTCCGCCGCCGTTAGGCCCTGTTATCGCCGTAAATCTTCCATCTATTTTAAGGCTTATATCTTTAATAATTTCTTTGTCTTTGCCTTCTTCATCAACCTGATATGATATATTTTGTAATTCTAACATATATTTCTTTTCCTTTTTCTGTAAAGTCTATACAGTTTTGATTATTTTATCATTATTTTGTCAGAGTATTCAACCTATTTTTACAGCTGAAGGACCAACATATAATCCTTCTTTAAAGTATTCACCGGAATATCTGATTTTATCTGCATTTTTAAGGATATTGCCTGTTACGGTTCCTCCTGTGACAATTCTTTTTCCATTCTCATCAGATATCTCGGCAAGTCTGAACTCACCGCCAAAATCGCCTGTAAGCGGATCCATCTGGAAATCGGAGAAGTTTTTTACCAGAATGTATTTTCCGTTAAGAAGTCTGTCCATTGGTTCACCGTTACATACACAATGTAAATTCTCGTACATTCCTATATACGGTCTGTTAAGATATGACAAGTGCATTACATTGCCGTGGATGTTTTTGACAATACCGTGTTCTATTATCATACGGGATCCGGTTTTAACGCCCTCTGCACTGTACGGATATTCCGGCACCCCCTCTATGCTTATATCGGACATAATATCATAACCTTCTTTGTAATCCGAATATCCGGGATATACATACGCTGCATTGCTTCTCATAAGGTAGAATTTCAGAAATTCCTTAACATAGGAATCCGTAAGCACAATGGGATAACCTGAATAATCTGCCGGACTTCGTTTTGCCGATTCTCTTTCAACTGCCAGTTTAAGCTGTTTTGCGCACTTTTTTCTGATGCTTTCTTTTTCCATGTCATAATAAGAAAAATCAGCATACAGTTCCACATCATTCTCTTTTTTGCATTGGACAACAAATTCACCGGTTATTTTTCCTGATGTATAAGATATATCGGAGCCTTTTCCGGTTATTATATTTACAGTCCTGGTTTCTCCAAAAAATTCAGCTGAATTAATAAATGCATCCTTAACTTCATCCTCGGCAGAATAAAGAGCCTTCGCCATTTCAATAACGCTTTCACAGCCGTCAAATACTTTTTCCGTATTTTTATCGATTACTTTTTCAGGCAGCCTGTAATATGGATTCTTCACATAAAGAGCGGATTCCCACGCACTTTCTATAAGTTCCCTTATCTCATCCCCATCCATTCCCGGATATAGGTACACATCTGAGTTTCCGAGATATTCTGTACCATTTTCCTCGAAATTCCTGTAAACGCGTAGTCTTATTTCCCTTACTTCCTTGTCTCTTGTCATATCAAGACGATGTTTTACAAAATACATCTCAAAGGCTTTTCTATGCTCGTCATAAATATTGTAATCAACTATATTCAGTTCGTGAAGTATTTCAACTATTTCTGATACCATTTCAATTACCCCAGTTCTATTTCTGCTTTAATATAAGGGCCTCCGTCGGATACTTTAACCCATTCCTTATAACCTTTTCCACAATATCCGCCTCCGTTAAGTTCAGGAGTTTCTGACATCATTGATATGGATTTTAACAAATCCGGAACATATCCGCTAAGCACAACCGGAGAAAAGATTCTGCCCGTAAATTTTCCGTCTTTTATCTCTCTTGCCATATTTACCATACACTGTATTCCCCAGTTTTTAGGGTCTTCCATTCCGCAGGTTGCATTTTCAAGCATAAAACCATACTTTATGGATTTAATCATATCCTCCAGTCTGTCTTTGCCGCCTTCAAAATAGGTATTGGTCATTCTTGTATATGCCTTATGCTCGTAATTTTCCCTTCTGCCGTTGCCCGTTCCTTTTGTCTTAAGGATACCGGCTGTCTTGGCATCCGAAATTCCCGTCTGCAGGATTCCGTTCTTAATAATTACGGTATCATGACCGCAGGTTCCTTCGTCGTCAAAGTCATAGGTAGCAACTTCATTTACACCCATTCCGTCATGCATGGTTACAAGTCCGGAAGCAACTTCTTTGCCGATAAAACTCTTGGCAAGCGCCCTGTCTTTTACGAACATATCCATTTCAACGCCGTGGCCGAAGGCTTCATGAACTATCATCCCCGTTACCTCAGGCGTACATATACATTCGTATCTGCCCGGCGTAATCTTTTCTGCCATAAGCAGCTTAACCGTATTCCCGGCAACGTTTTTAATGTCTGCTTCCAATGAATCAAGCACATCATAACCATTCATTCCTGAATACGATTTAAAATAACTTCTTACAATATCTCCTTTTTTGGCCATCATTAACATGGCACAGGTCATCCATAAAATATTCTGGGACATATCCCTGTTTTTGGAGATAAAAATTTTTCTGCTCTTTTTGAAGGAAGAATTAATCGTGCAGTCAATAATCTGTCCGTCAGCCTCAAGACCTTTCTGCCTTAATTCGGTGAGTTTGTCAAGGATTGCCTTATCACCGAGAATTTCAGGACTGTGGCTCATATCGTTTTCTGAAAAAGAATGAAATACTTCATCCTCCATACGTTCCGTATCTTCGATGGTAAAATTCTCTTTAAGTTCTTCTGCCTTGTCAAAAAGATTTTCTATCTGGGCAATAATTTTTTCTGAGTCACTAACTTTAAGCGAATTAAAGGAATGTTCCACAAGGCGGTTTCTGCCGTGGACACGCAGGACATACCCTCTTGCGCAGGATATTTTATCCTGTGATGCAGACAGTCCCCTGCCTGAAACGGAATATTTTCTTCCTGTACTGTTTTCAAAAAGAATTGAGGCATAATCATACTTCTGCCACAACTTCTCCATAAGCGCTCTTATGGCAAAATATTCCGAAAGTTCCACAAGTGAATCAAATCTTGTAAATATTTTGCTGTCATATTCTTTGACCGGAGGAAGACTATCAGGAATCATTATCGTTTTAAGTCCCGCCTTAACAGCCGATTCAATTCCGTTATAAGAATCCTCCACGGCATAGGTGTCATGTGGATTGCATTTAAGTTCTTTACAGGCTTTAAGGTATATATCGGGGAAGGGTTTACTGTGTTCTACCATATCTCCGCCGATAATTACATCAAAATATCCTGTAAGCCCCGTTTCATCAAGATGATGAAGCACCACATCTTTTCTTGAAGATGAGGCAATGGCAACCTTCGCTCCGATTTTTTTCAGGGTGTCAAGAATGAGCTTTGTGCCTTTTTTAAGAGGAACGCCATCTTCTTCAATGTGACCCGTAAATATTTTTTCCTTTAAATCGTAGAATTCATCAAAAGGGAAATCCTCGCCACAGTGTGTTTTAAGGATATCCACCTGGTCAACCCTGTTTCTTCCAATACAAAGTTTTAAGGGAATCTCAAAATTATCTATGTGAAGTATTTCGGCTACTTCACGCCATGTTCTTGTATACACTTTCTGGGTGTCGAAAAGAACTCCATCCATATCAAATACAACATTTAACATATATGACCTCTTTTATGCGTTAAGCATTATTTTTTCACTGTTCATCGCCTTAGCCATAAGACATACCATTACTCCCGCAAACACATAAGTTATTATCGTTGACGTAAGGTACTGGTTCATTGTGATTGTCCTTTCAAATATACCTTTGAATGCAGCTGAGGTGTTATATACAGGTATCATATAACTGCCTGAAGTTACATCTCCCGAATACATTGTTATCATTCCCGCAAACATGACTATTATATACACAGGCATTATAAATGACTGTGCTTCTTTGACATTTTTTGCTAAAAGTGATACGAAACCTATAATTCCAACATAAAGAAGCACAAGTCCTAAGAGCAATACCACAAACTGTATAATCTGTACGGTAGTAAAGTTAAGTGAAAGCCCGTTAACCATTTCTCCCATGCCGCCCATACCGCTGAGTACAACCGCTGAGCCGATAAATGATATTACATATACAGCCGCCGAAAGAACGGATACTATGGCAAGGGATACTATTTTACCCATTATGATGTCAACTCTTTTTATAGGGCTTATAAGAAGATTGGCGATGGTTCCTCTCTCCTTCTCACCTGCAATGGTATCAACGCCAAGTCCCATTGCTCCCGCAAAAATAAGAATTGTTATAAGATAAGGTATGATGGAGCCGAGAATCTTGCCTGTAGCCTTATCTTTATCCTGTACTATCATGTCAGGGTTATCCGCATCTACGGAAAATACCATGGCATAATCAAGTGAGCCGAATCTCTCCTTAAGTAAAATCTGTTTATATTCTTCAAGATATGTTCCCGTAAAACGTGTTCTCGCTTCACCGGAATTATTCTCTGAAGGATTGTAAAATGTCTTTATATCAGGAAGTGCCGAACCTGCATCGGCATTTTTGAAATTCTCATAGAAATTCTCAGGGAACACAACCACTAAATCGTAGGTTCCGTCAAGAAGCTTATCTTTGTATGTGTCTGCCGATTCACCTGCCGGTATAACATTTATGTTACATTCAGTGTGCTTTGACATAAGTTCCGAAAAATTATCAGGCATATTCTGCACAAAAACTTCCGATACATGTTCGTTTATGCTTGATTTCTGCTTATCTACCAGAAAGAACATCATTCCGTAAATTCCCGCAATTAATATGATTGGAAGAATAAACAGTGAAAAAACCATTTTCTTATCCCCGAATACCCTTTTTAATTCCTTTGATAAAATTACTTTGAAGCCCATTTATTTGTCCTCCTTATGATTAATTTTATACATTTCAAAAAATGCGTCCTCAAGATTGGTAACATTATATTCTTTAAGGATTTCGGGAATTGTGTTTTCACAGATTTTTTTACCGTCAATTATTATGGCTATCCTGTCGCAGAGTGCCTCCGCTTCAGACATGATGTGGGTGGAAATAATTATAAGTTTACCCTCGTTGCGAAGCTTTTTAAGATAGTCTGTTACAAGTCTTGCAGTGATAATGTCAAGTCCGCTTGTAGGCTCGTCAAAAATAATTATATCAGGGTCATGGGCAAGGCTCACCGCTATTGCAGCCTTCTGCTTCATGCCTGTTGAAAGTTCCTCTATCTTCTTTGTCTTAAATTCTTCTATTCCGAAATAATTGAAAAGTTCGCTCTTTCTTGTGCGGATATCATCATCTTTCATATTGTGCAGTTTTCCGAAGAAATCAAAAAGATAATCCACGGAAAATTGTGGGTCAAGCTTGATATCATTAGTTAAAAAGCCAATCTTTTTCCTGACTTTATCTGCGTCTTTAACGGTATCAAAGCCATCCACCAGAACTGTTCCCTCCGTAGGCTTCAACAGGGTGGCGATACATCTTAACGTCGTTGTCTTACCTGCTCCATTAGAGCCTAACAATCCGAAGATTTCCCCTTTTTCGGCTCTTAAAGATACATCCGAAACAGCTACTCTTGTGCTTGTCGTTACTTTCTCCTTACGCATCTGTCTGCTGCCCAGCCTGTAAATTTTGGTAAGATTATTAATTTCAATCATAGGTTGCTCCTTTTCAGTTACATATCCATTTTTTAGCCTATTGTATCACGATTTTGCTGTCCTTGCATTATCTTTTTTGATTAAGTATAATAATTGCATAAAAAGAAAGAAGGCAGATTATGAAAAGGAAAATATTATCATTAATACTTATTTTTGCCATGCTTGTATCCCTCAGTGCATGTCAGGGCAATAATAACACACCCGGAAAAGGCAATGAAAAAAGCACTGTAAGAATTGCATCCATGAAGGGTCCTACTTCAATAGGCCTTGTAAAACTTTACGATGATGCATCCAATGAAAAGACCTCCAATGACTATGATTACAAGATATGCGGAACAGCCGATGAAATCGCAACCGGACTTATTAAGGGGGAACTTGATGCTGCCTGCGTTCCTGCCAATCTTGCAAGTGTCTTATACAATAAAACAGAGGGCAGAATAAAAATTGCCGCAGTCAATACTTTAGGTGTGCTCTATATTCTTTCAAAAGGCATTTCTGTATCATCTGTTGCAGACCTTAAAGGTCAGACAATCTATACAACAGGACAGGGAACAACCCCTGAATATACTTTAAGGCATATTCTTTCCGAGAATAATATAGACCCTGATAAGGACGTAACAATTGAATATATGTCAGAGGCTGCCGAGGTTCTCCAGAAGGCTTCAGCCATGGATTCAGCAGTCGTTATGCTTCCTGAACCTTTCGTTGAGGTTGCCAAAACCAAGGATCCGGCTTTTGAAACGGTTATAGACCTTACAAAAGAATGGGAAAAAATTCATGATGACAGTTCAATAGTAACAGGTGTGCTTGTTGTTTCTGAAGATTTTGCATCTTCTAATGAAAATGCTTTAAGAACTTTCCTTGATGAGTACAAGGCTTCTTCCAAAAATGCAACAACCAACATTGAAGAAACTGCTTCATTGCTTGAGAAATACGATATTATCAAAGCTGCCATAGCCACAAAAGCAATACCATATTGCAACATCTGTTTTATTACAGGTGATGAAATGGTCAGCAAAGTAACCGGCTATTTCAAGGTCTTATTTGATGCCAGCCCGGATTCTCTCGGAAAAAAAATACCTGACAACAATATTTTTTACATTGTGAAATAACATGAAAAGGAAGACTTTATACACTTTTATTTCAATAATTATATGGCTTGTATTATGGCAGATTATATCTGCCGTAATTTCAAGTCCGGTATTCCTGCCTTCACCATTGCAGACAGTCAATGCCCTTTTTTCATTACTTAAGACTTACGCGTATTACAAAAGCCTTTCATACTCTCTTTTTAACATATCCATAGGTTTTTTTACCGGTCTTTTTGCCGGCGTAGTCCTTGCGGTTGCAGCTTCTGTCAATACCTTTTTGCAGTCGGTAATTGATGTTCCGGTTAAAATCATCCGTTCAATTCCTGTGGCATCTTTCATTATACTTGCCTTATTGTGGGTTGATTCCGCACATCTTTCAACGTTTATCGCAGCGATAACGATTATGCCTGTAATTTATACCAATACTTTTTCAGGTATTGCCCATACAGATAGTCAGATGAAAGAAATGGCTGGGGTATTTCATTTTTCACCGTTCAAAAAATTGGTTTACATATATATGCCTTATGCAGCTCCCCATTTTCTAAGCGGTGTAAAATTATCCTGCGGGTTTGCGTGGAAATCAGGAATTGCCGCCGAAATCATAGGTCTTGTAAGACATTCCATCGGAAACAACATATACAAGTCAAAAATATATCTGGAAACGGATAACTTATTTGCATGGACAATTTCTCTGATTGTTCTAAGTATAATTTTCGAGAAAATAGTATTATTAATTTTAAATTTAATTTTTAAAAGGACAGGTTCAGTCAATGATAAAGCTCAATAACCTTACAGTTGCATACAACGATAATACGGTAATATCAGACCTTACTTATGAATTTGCAAAAGGCAGCACAGCCATAACAGGCAGTTCAGGAATCGGTAAGACTTCTCTTATCAATGCAATCCTTTCACTCGTTCCATATAAAGGGACTATAGAATCAGATGAAAAATATTCCGTAGTATTTCAGGAGGACAGATTATGTCCTTACCTTACCGCATTTAAAAACGTCCGGCTTGTATGTAATGATAAAGATAAAATTACAGATGGATTTGCCGCAATGGGATTGTCAGATTGCATGAATGAAAAGGTCATATCCTTAAGCGGCGGCATGAAAAGGCGTGTGGCAATATTGCGTGCTGTTCTTGCGGATTACACCACGATTATAATGGATGAACCATTTAAAGGTCTTGATGCTGATACCAGATTGTCTGTCATGAATTATGTAAAAAAAATGACCTCCGGCAAGTCCGTATTATTAGTAACACATGACCTGTCGGAAGCCGGTTTCTTCAACTGTAATATTCTTAATCTGTAGCAAAATTATCTAATGAGGAAGCTAATGTATACTGGTTTCTTCCATGTTCCTTAGAATAGTACAAAGCCTTATCTGCTTTCATGTAAAGTTCTGCATAATCATCAATTCCAACTGTATTAACTATACCTACGCTTACTGAAAGTCTTACTGACTTGCCACCGTGCTCAAATTTTCTGTCCATCTTCTTGCAAAGTGATGATCCAAGCCTGTCTAATGTCTCATCGTCACAGGTACTTGGAACAAATGCTATAAATTCGTCTCCGCCATATCGTCCAAGATATCCGCCAGGGAATACTATCCTCATAGCTCCTGCAAGAGTCTTAAGTGCTTCATCGCCTGCTATGTGACCGAGGGTATCATTAACATTCTTAAAATTATCCATATCAATAAGGAATAGTGCGCCCTCTGATGATACACTCTTATTACTCATAAATTCATCAATAAGTGCATCAAAGGAACGTCTGTTATAAAGACCTGTAAGTCCGTCCCTCTTAGCTTCAGAACTTAGTATCTCTTTCTCACGCTTCTCATCATATAACTGCTTAACGAATTTCTTCTTATATTCTTCCTCTTCTCTCAGCTTACGGAGAGCTGATTCATTATCGCGCTTAGTCTTATTGGCTTCACATAACTTAGCCTTAACAATATTAAAAGCACTGCTGATATCACTAATCTCATCATTATCCGTTATCTCAATATCTGACATATCGGCATAATCATCATTAAACATCCTGCTCCAGTCTGCGACATCACGTATAGGCTTGATAATTCTTCTTTCAATAAAGCTAATCATATATACCGTAACTATAATAAAACCTATAAATATTGCAATCATAAGTCCTTCAATAAGATATACATCTATCCTATCGTTATCGTATGCCTTATTGCCTGCAGCTACTGACTTCTCTATCACATGGTTAAGCTTATCCGCAACAGTTGTTATATCCGCTCTTACAGCTGCCAGTACTTCCTCACATTTCTCACTGTCATTAATGCCGTCCTTAAGCAAATTCAACTTATCAGGAATAGAAGTACGTACAATATCATACAATGACTCTATCTCCTGACGTTCATTACTGTCAAATTCAAATCTTGTTGAAAACAAATCCGAACATGCCGACAACAGCTCAATGTCATAGGCATCCGCCAGATTGTCGTATGCCGTTGATGACGGCAGCTTCTGGCATAAATCCAGCGTTGACGTAAAACTGCTCACCTGTTCAAATGCCTGCGCTATCCTATAATACTGTTCAGTATAGAATCTGAACGTCTTATTGTATATAAGCATTGAACTGATAATACATACCGTTATGCCTAATATGGACAGAATAACAGGTATATACATTACTCTTAATCTCTTTCTTAAAGGCTTTCTTTCCATTTCCACAGGAATAACCACTCCTTCAACCAACATATATTATTATTTTACTACCTTTCTACTGAAAAAACAATATTTTTTACGTATTATTGCACTCCAATGTAATAATTGGTAACTTTTTGTCTGATTATGTCTCTATGAGTAAAAAAAAACGGCACAGACTCCTGTATATGCGAAATCTTATGCCGGTTACTATTGCATAAAAGCTGACAATGGGATTCGAACCCACGACCTACTGATTACGAATCAGTTGCGCTACCAGCTGCGCCATGTCAGCATCAGTATAAATTACATTGCACGCAAAAAGCGTTCCTGAATATCACCTATTACGGCATCAATATCCCATTCTCCCTCCTTGAGAGGAACAAAACCGCCTGCCATAACTTCGTGGCCTCCGCCACATCCAATTCCGGACAATGCTTTATTGGTAATCCTTCCCGCGTTGTATTTACCCATGCTTCTGACGGAAATCTTAATTCCCTCTTTCTTAAGAGAATATACAACCGAGAAATCAACTTCAATAAGATCCAGCATAAAATCAGATATCGAGGCTATAAGGGCCTCCGGACAATTAGAACCGGTATTGGCAAAACTTACATTGTCACATACCTTAATGGAGTTAATCGCATTAGCATATGCCTTAAGATCATCAATACTTATGGAACAGTGTTCAAGTGCCTTAAGAATCTGCTTGTCCGCTATCTTAAAAAGATAACTGTAAGTATCAACATCCTTATCGGTAACTCCTCTTGTAAGGCCCATGGTATCTGTGCATATTCCATAAATAAGTGCTGTCGCAACTCTCTTATCAATAGGAATATTATTGTCCATATAATATTCAGCTATTATAGTGGAACACGCACCAAGCTCAGGTCTTATATCAGCATATCTGTAAGAATCAAGGGAATTCTCAAACGTAGGATGATGGTCAATACATATAATCTCATCACCCTTGGTAGTGATAATATTACTATTGCCCTTCTGTGAATCCACAAGGATAACCTCATCATTCCGGTTGATATCCTTCAATTCTTCAATATTAATCATCTTGATGCCAAGACTGCTCACAAGTTCATTCGTGCTGTATCTCTCAATCTGTCCTCTGTAACAAATTGATGAATTAATTCCATATTTTTCCAACAGAACTGAGAGTCCGAACGCTGATGCAATGGCATCCGCATCAGGGAAATTATGTGTCTGTATATACACATGCTCACTTGTTATATTCTCAATTATGTTGCAAAATTTACTCATGTCTGTCACCTGTCTGAATTGGTCTTATCTATTATATAATCATTTTGTGACTATTTCAATATCAAATCATAAAATATTATATATATTATTTTCAGGTGTAAAATATGCTGGCTTTGGAATTAAAAGACGTAAACTATTCCTATTTTACAAAAGAGAAAGAAACAAAAGCCCTTCAGGATATTAATCTATCCGTAAAAAAAGGACAATTCATATCCATAGTCGGTCCGTCCGGTTGTGGTAAATCCACGCTTCTGTCCATAATATGCGGTCTTATCGAACCAACTTCAGGTGAAGTAATCGTAAATGGCCGCCCGGTAAAAGACGAAATGCGTAACATCGGATATATGCTCCAGCATGACCATCTTTTTGAATGGCGCAGTGTATACGGAAACGTTATGCTAGGGCTTGATATACACAGAAAAAAAGACACACGAAATCTTGCCACCCACTATCTCTCCCAATATGGTCTCCTCGATTTTAAAAATTCAAGACCAAGCGAGCTTTCAGGCGGTATGCGGCAAAGAGTTGCTCTTATACGCACACTTATGATGGAACCGGATATTCTCCTTTTAGACGAACCGTTTTCAGCTCTTGATTACCAGACACGGCTTACCGTATGTGACGATATAAGCTCTATCATAAAAAAAGAACATAAAACCGCAATACTTGTAACCCATGACCTTGCGGAAGCAATTTCTGTAGGAGAAAGTGTCTACGTGCTTACTAAACGTCCGGGACGTTTCAAAGCGGCAATTGACCTTGACTTCTGCAACGATTTAAGTTCCTTAGAACGTCGTGATACAGCAGCATTCCGTGATTACTTTAATATCTTGTGGAAGGAGTTGTCCGACAATGAATAAAATCAAAACACACTCTGATTATCTTAAATCAGTATTCCGTCATAAAGTATTAATTCATTTCCTTCGTATTTTTCTGGCGGTTTTCTTCGTGTCAGCATGGGAAATTTGTGCAGAAAAGGGAATTATCGACTCTTTTATATTCAGCAGTCCAAAACGGATTGTTAAATGTTTTATTGAACTGACAAAAAACGGTTTTCTCATACGCCATGTATGGAAAACCATTTATGAAACACTTATATGCTTTATATTTGTTATGATTACCGCCATTGCAGCTGCCGTACTTATGTGGCTTAACAGAAATATCTTCAAAGTTGCCGAACCTTTCCTCGTATTGCTCAACAGCCTTCCAAAATCCGCTCTCGCTCCGGTTCTTATTGTATGGCTCGGCAACAGCACTAAAA
>ULMG01038313.1_pt1 | contig 43859 bp, 48 predicted proteins | sample 1951601 | NCBI WGS metagenome assembly ULMG01 (sample SAMEA4835545, study PRJEB28245) | human gut metagenome | biome: gut microbiome; material: fecal sample | place: Denmark | collected 2008
AGTGTTTTTCACCATTTTCTGATATTGCTCTAATTATATTAGTAACTCTAGTAACATCAATAACTCCATTATCAAACGCCAAATCAACAAATACAATTCTATACCCCAAATATAAATTATTAGTAACTAAATCATTAGGGTTAATATATAGAGTTTTTACACCTTTAGAAGAACAATAATTCATTAGTTTTTGCACTTGTTCTTTTACATCATCAACAAATATTATACCAGTTGTAAATTTATTTAATTCCATCCCTATCCTCCAACTCAATTCTATATTTAACTCCGCTGTATAAACTAGGAATAGTATCATCAATTATATCAAAATCAATTTTGCCATTATGCATTGACACAATTTCATTTACTATAAATAAGCCTAGTCCTAATCCATTTTTCTTTTTACTAACAAAAGGAGAAAAAAGAATATTTGGATCATCGACATTGAACCCAGGACCATTATCTGCAAAATATATAATATTTTTTTTGTCTTCTTTTTGCATTTTAACAAAAATTTCTTTGTCACTTTGTAACTCTAACCAGTAAACGGAATTATCAAACAAATTAATTAAAATTCTTAATATTTGGCTTTCGATTCCTATAAAATCAAAATTATCAACTATAACTTTTAAAGTTATATTATGATCAACAAGTCTATAATGTGCATAATTTTTAAATTTTTCCATTAATTTTACACTAGATATTTTTGAAAAGTCTCTATTTCTAATTAAATCACTTTGAGCGTTCAGTAAATCATTTATATTGATTATATTTTTTTTCAAATCTTCATAAGAAATTTCTTTTGTTTTTAGCATATTTAATAATGATTTTACCTGTTTATCAATATCATGGAAAATCATATTAAATTCTACTGAACTGCTTGCAATTGATAAATATAATTTCCTTGATTTTTGAAATTCATCAGCTATTTCACCAAATTTTTTTATAATGTTTTTTTTATCATCTTCATGAACAAAATCAATATTTTCTATTTCATATATAAACTCTTCAACAGTGTCGTCAATTTTTTCTCTTTTTATATTTTTATCAATTGATTCTTTCACTTTATTTTTGCTGGGAACTATAAACAACGCGAAATTATCAACTATTGTTTCAATTATTTTTTTGAATTCTATAAATGCAGCGTTTTCTATAAATCCTTCCCTATTTGTTTTTTCAATTAAATCTGTACTTTTAGTAGCATCTAAATCAATTATTCCAATAATAATATTCTTACTTAAATTTTTACTTGGATTATTTAATCTCTTTAAATTTAGTCCTAACCAATCTTCATCCCTACTACCATAATTATATATACGTTGACCACTCCTATATACTCTAACTCCACCATTTTCATCCAAATAATTTGTTAAAACATCTTTTTTCATATTTAGCATTTTTAGTACTTTTGGAGTTCTGTGAAAAGCATACAATCTTACTTTGATTGGGCCAATCTTATATTTAGAAATATCAATATTTTCTAATTTTTCATCAGCATATTTGTATTCAACAGTTTTATATTCGGTAAACGATTTAAATCCTTGCATTTCTAAATATGGTTTAAAAGAAAAAATCATTTTTCCTTGAGCAGTTCCTGGTTCAACATCAATAGACGCCTGCCATAAGCTATATTCTAATACTTCATTGATAGTAAAGTAATTATCAAACATATTTTCATCATTTGAGATAAAATTAATATCGAATTTATCATTTTCATTTTTAAATGGAGACTGCAACTTTAAAATTTCTGTATAGACTTTCCTTAAGTCAGTATCATTCCATTCTTCGTTCAAATCCTCAATTATTATTCTTGTACCAGAAGATGTATATATTTTTTTATCTCCATTATATAAATTAATTGGCATTTTAATATCTTCTAACATTTTATCATCTGAAAATTTATTAAAATCTATATTAAGACAATAACATGATTCATTATTTTTTTTTGTAATTATAGTTACTTTATTGCCAATTTTATTAATTGCAAATCTTCCTATTCCTTTTTCACCAACAGGAACTCTTACTGAATTATTTTTTAAATTTTGTTCTTTTAGCATCTTCTTATTGTTAGTGCCTATAATTAGCCAATTATTAGATAAATCATTGTCGTTCATGCCAATGCCATTATCAACAATTTCAATCGATGATATTTTTCTATCGAATAAATTAATTAATTCCCCCTCCTCATGAATTATAACATCACATTTTGTAGCACCGGCATCATATGAGTTTTTTATTATTTCCGAAAGAGCAATAATTTTATTTTCAATTGATTCTTTACCTATCTCAAAAACAATTCTAGCACTTGTTTTAAAATTATTTTCCATATTTTCCTCCAATCAAACGAATATCTAATATTATTATACAGCACCTTTTTAAAATTGCATGTATATTTTTGCCTTTAAAATCACAAATGTTTATATTTTATTTGCTATTCTTATTATAATAAATATAACATTTTAATATTTTGTAATTTTATTGTAACTTTAATTTCTTTTCGTTTTAGTCATTTTATTACGACACAGGGTAATTTTTTTATAAAATTGTCGATTTATTACGTTTTTTTATAACTTTAAATAAAGAAATAGCAAAGATAATAAACAATTTAATAATATATGCCCTATTTTAAGTTGCTAACTCATAAAAAAAGAATTTCAACATTAGGCCAAAATCCTTATATTTTAAAGCAAACAAGACACTATTACACTTTGCCTACATTCTTACTATTCGCCACCTCCTGCATTTATGTGATTACTAACTACTAACACATCGTTTCCACTACCATAAGGTGCTAAAATCATACTTACCCTATTCGCTGGTTCTATTGTAACATCAGAATTTCTTATCAAAGTATTTTCTATACCTAACTCATCTAAACGCTCATGAATATATTGAGCTATTTTTAATGTATATTCTTTTTCTATTATTCCATTTCCAGAAGCACCACTATCATTTCCTCCATGTCCCGCATCAATAACCACCTTTTTTTTCACTCTTTCATACATTTCAATCACCTAAAATATTGTATGACAAACATCTAATTTTGCTATTATAATTACCTTATCGAAAAGATTCATTCCATAAAAAAAGTCAATTATCAAACAATAAATGATTCTATATCATTATTTGAAGAAAATTTTTGACCAATATACCATTTACCACTTCAAGCATATTTTTCAAGCAACTTACCACAATTACCAAATTGGATAACCTACCAAATTTTAACTGACTCTAAAGATAATATATATATCACATTTCATAATAACTATCACAATGAATTTATTGAAGGTAATAATAACTTTATCAAAGTATTAAAGAAAATTGCATTTGTTTTTAGATCATTTAGAAGATTTAAAACAAGAATAATAATATGCAAAGGTCATGTAAAAACAAACAAAAGAAAAGCCAACGCATTCGCGTCAGCTTAATTAGTAAATTATTACTTATTTTGTATCTGCACACACTATTTGACAATAAAATTTTTTAATAATTTTAATATAATTTAAAACTCTAAACATTTTCTACATTTTTCAAATAATTTTCAAAATAATTGTTAATTACTTCCAGTATGTCAGTATCTTCAGCAGTAAAATCATTTAAAACTCTTAAATAATAATTAAAAACATACTCTATTTTGCTTAATAATTTATTACTTGTTAAATTACTTAAAATTCCCAAAGACTTTTTAGTATTAACAATCTTAATGTAATAATTCTTTTTCTCTTCTAAAGCTTTTTTGCTTGTTATTTTATCAAGATCTTTTAAACTAACTTGCAATCTTCTTTCAATATAACTTATATCTTGTTCTAAAACAACATTTTTCATTTTTAAAGATAATGATTTTAAATTAGCTATAATAATCTCATTAGCATCTATTTTTCTCTTAATAGAATTAGCTTCATTTTTCAAATCAACATACTCTTTTATAGTCATATCATCATCCATCATGTCAAAACCAATTTGTTCCAAACGATCTTTGTTAATCATTAGTTGTATTTCATTAGACATTAAATCACTTGTATAATCTTTCATAACAAAATCATTAGTTTCTAAAACTTTCTTTAATGTCTTATTAGCTTTAGCAATACTATCTTCTTTTTCTTCTAAAGGAATTTCTGGATTGTTATCAATTGACAATTCACCAATGATACGATGATTTAACAAAATACTATTCTTACTTACTAACATATATAATGTCGAAATATTACCTGTTGTCTGAGTAACTTTTGCATCCCACGCTGGATCAGAATAATTAACTACATCATTTATTGATGTTCTTAAAATAAAATAATCATCTGATGGTATTCCATCATTATTATTTTCTAGTAAAGGCAATGTATTTATATCAAAAGAATCTATTTTTACAATCCTTAAAATAAATTGCAAAATTTTAGCATAAGATCTTGCATTTGACTCATTATTTTTTAAGCCATAACAAATTCCGTTGGCGTAATTATTATCTACTAATTTAATATTTTTTAACATCCATAAATAAATTAAAGTAAACTTATCTAAATCACTAGCATTCAAATCAAGATAATTGTGAATGAATTCCATTACATTCTCATAAATAATATGCATTTCCCCTGTTTTATAAGACAAACGTTGTTGTACTTTAAAACCAATTTTCTCATTCCAATTAAAGCATTCCTCAACATAATTATGATATACATCATAATCATCAATCTTGCCAGCAAGATAATTAATTACATCAATATAATATAAAGAATCTAATTCAACCTTATGTTTCCTATTAGATAAATCAAGAGCATACTCAATTACATAATTTACATCCAAATAAGCCACATTATCATAAAATTCAAAACTTTCTAATTTAAGATTTTCTAATCCTTTTACAGAAGTTAAATGCTCATTAGAAATAATCGCTAAATTTTTAAGTCCATTCATTCTTCTAAAATCAGCTTCTTTTAAACCAGCTTGATTCTTAATAATAAGTGTTTTTAAACTAGGACAAGTCTCTATTATAGTCAACAAATCATCATTATTAATTGAAGGAAATGAATCAAGAATCAAAGTATCCAACTTTTTTAAATATCTTAAATAACGCAAATCAGCCTTACATAAATTGATATAAGTTATATATTCTAATTCTTCTTCAAAGAATAAAACATTAGGATTATATATTCTCTTTACTTTTTCTGGTACTTCTATCCCATGATCTATTCGATATTGTTCTATCATTTTTCTTAATTCTTTACCAAATTCTTCTGGGAAATTAATCATACTAACCTTCCTCTCATCCTATTATTAACATAATTATATCACTCTAATAAAAAAAAGTCTTTATAAAAAAGACAATATTTTTCATTATTTTATTTTAATATTTATTCACCATATACAGCTGACATATCACGAGCACTATATATTCCAGATAGTTCACTATAAGCATGTTCACTTAATTGAACACCGACTGATGGTGATGAAGCTTCTGCCACGATAAACTTACCAGCTTCTGTGTTATTTTCAACAACAAAATACACATGACCAGAATTTCCACTATGTCTTACTAATAAATCTCCTGGTTGAGCATTCGATAAATCTTCATTTGCCCCAGAACTTATTAAACCACCAGAAGATTGAGTAGAAAAATTATTACCAGTTCCTTGATTTACTGCCCAAGATGCAAATGCACTACAATCAGTACCTGCAGCCACATCATCTAAAGATGTATAAGTCGAATTATGACCACCACCCCAATTATAGTCTAACTTACCACCAGCTTTTGCTGCCAAATCTATAACAGCTAAAGCAGAATAAACTGCAGCTTGACGACCAGAATACTCTTTTTTTATTTCATTCATATAATTAACAACATCTTCCTTATTATAATAATTATATAAAGAATCGCCATCACCCATTTTAGTTAAACTACCATTTTTAAACTTCGACAATAAATCTTCTATATCAAAACTTAAATCACTTAAATCTTCAGGAGCATCTGGTTCAATAACTTCATACTCTTTGCCTACTGAAGATACACTAAATGAATTAGCTTCTTTTTTTATTTCTTCCATTTTTTTCTTTAAAGTTCCAATTTCTTTATTTTTAGCTGAAATATCAGAGTTTATACTAGAAATAGAAGAAGCATCTTTTTGACTATCTAAACCACTTTTTCTACTTTCAAGGCTAGAAATATCACTTTGTAAAGATTCTACTTTTTCTTTTGCTTCTTTATATTCGTCTACCTTATTTAAAATTGCTGCAAATTCATTCAAAGAACTACATTGACTTTCTAACTCACTCTTAACAGATTTCAATTTTGCAGCTAAACTATCAAAAGTATCATCATTACCAAAGGAAAAAGAAGTTCCTATAGAACTACTATCTGATTTTATGTTACTACCACTTTCTTTAATACCACTAGCAATAGAACTATAAGTTCCCATAGCAACTCCTCCTTATTGATTTCTTTTAGTTTCTAATAAAGCTTCCAAAAAAGAATTAACTGTTCCAATATTTTCAACAGTTTGTTTTCCATCTTTAGAAGAGTTTTCTAATATTTGACCAAATTGTTTTGCTATATTTCCATCACATCCATCAAGGGTATTAGATATGATAGAATTTATATTTTTTAAATCGTTATCACAATCATCTTTTATATTTTGTAACACTTGTTGCCAATTTTCAACAGTTGCTTCCTCAACACGTACACTTCCTGCCATATAAGCCTCCTATTAATTATACTTACTTCTATGATTTTTAATACTTGTTGCTACCCTTTTAAACGCTGTCGAAAAATTCTCATAGGAACTTTCTAAAGCATAATTATATTCCAACATTTTTTTAAAAGTATTTAAAAATTCATCTTTAACAGAATCTTCAATCCAACCGGAAGAACTAGAAATCTTCGTTAACATCAAGGAAAGCTCTTCCAAATGTTGTTTATAATTAATTAATGCTTTATCCAAATCATCTCCTGTATTATACAAAACATTCGGATCCATTTTAAATGCCATTTTGACACCTCCTAGAAAAAAACTTTATATTTTTTAATACAAAGAATTATCCTTCATTTTTTACTGTGTCAGCAGTTTGTTCTAAGTCATCAGCAAATTTAGTTACTTGTTTATAAAAAGCAGGAAAATCTCTTATTATTTCGTCAAAAGCTTCTTGAGCAATGTTAGCACTTACTGATCCTGTAAAAATTGAATTAATATACTCCATTGTTTCTTGTGATGAATTCAAGTTTTTTTGCATATCATCTGCTAAACTTTTAATTTGTCTTGCTTTATTTATTGCATCGTCTCTATCTAATCTAAGTTCCATATTATCTCTCCTCTCAGTTTAAATAGTTATTACTATCATACATACTTTTTAACTTGCTTTCATTAGATTGAATTCTTTCAACATCTGTATCTATCTCTTTAGAAGACGTATTCAAAATTTCTCCCATTTCTTCGAAAGCTTCTCTTCTTGCTTTTACTGTAGCTCTAAAATTATCACTTAAATCACCAGTAAAACCACTTTCTAATACTTCATCTATTAATTTATAAAATTCAGCATAATTATCTATAAATGTCTTAGCTTGACTTTTTATATCATTTGATGATGATGACATTTCTCCTGTATTATAAGTTATAACGCCACTATTACTTTCCATAATATTCCTCCTCTACTATATATACTCAGTATAACATCAACTTTTTTTATTTACATTTTTTTTTGATAAAGTAGACATTTTTTTTACTATTAATTTTTTTTATATTTATTAGCCATATCGAAATAATTGCCTTTATTAATTATTTTATCAACTGTTTGTTTCCATTCGGGATGATAGCCATCAACTGTTTTACTTGTTCCATACCAAGAGCTTTTATCTACAACAAATTCAACAACACACTGTCCATTATTATGTCCCCACTTAGTACAACCAGCATCATTTTGATTTTTTATATCACCAATAACGCACTTTATTACAGTTCCATCAGATTGAACAACATCAATAAAATCTCCAACGTTTCCAAAGGTAGTTGTTGTTGCTACAACATATCTATCACCAATTTTACCAAAACCATTCGTATCAAAATTCATTCCTGCTGATTCAATAAGTTTATATTGATCTGATGAACGTGAAGTAATACATTGCCATCCCATGTAAGCATGAACTCTTCCTAATCCATCAGGCACGTCTATAGTTGTTCCTGACAATTTCTCAAGTGCTTTTTCTAACGCTGAATAATCAACATTATCAATTTTTATATTTCGATCGGCAGTAGAAACAGCAAAGGAACTACTTCCTCCTCCTGAAGAACTTGAACCACCAGACGAACCACTATAACTACTAGTATACCCAGAACTTGTATAATATGCTCCAGTTGATGACCCACCTCCATTTATCTGTTTACTTACTTGAGGAATTATTGAATGAGAAGATGAAGTTAATTTAGCATTAACAGTTCCAGCACTTGTACCTTTAAACTTTTCATACCAATTTTCTGCAGTTGCTTCACGATTATTGCGAATAGCATCCCTAGAATCATTGGATATTTCTACATACTTATGAAACAAATATGCTGCATCACCTGCAGAAATATTATCATTATAAAAACCATTAGCAGCTAATGTCTGACCATAAGAACTATTAGGATCCAGCGATTCATTCCATAAATATTCTAATTGAAATTGTATATTTGTCCAATCTACACCTTGATTCTGAGCAGCATTTAATAAACTTGTCTTACGCCCAAAACTCCATTGAATCAAACCATGACCTTCACCATTCGACTCGATTGCGGATGGGTTAAAGTTACACTCTGCTTGGATATTACCCAAAACACCAGCAGCGGCCGCATCACTTAAACCTTTATACTTCAAAAAATTCCAAATTACTCGTGCATTACCTTCTCTAGTGCCATCTGTTTGAAACAATGTTTCATAAGGAACACCAACACTATCAAAAATAGTTGCTCCATCAATTTCAATTTCACCTTTTACATAATTTTGCATATTAGTAAGAATTGTTTCTAAATCTTCAACCTTATTTTCTAAATTAGAAGCTAAAGTACTAGCTTTAGAAGACAAATTTATCCCATCAAAATCATTAACAGACGAAAGTTTACTCTTTAAACTAGATACCGTTGATTTTAAAGAAGATACATCGCCACTCAAACAGCCACTAATTGAACTTGCTGCTGAATCTAAATCAAAGCCACTGTCACCATTCATAATAACACCCTCTATCTTCATCATTATAGCATACTAAAAGCAAAATAAAAAATATCTAAAAAGATATTTATTATTTTTTTACAATTCCATATAAATCATAAGCAGTAGAATCAATTATTGTAACTTCAATAAAATCATCAATTAAAACACTATCTTCATATTGTACATAAACTACACCATCTTCACTAGGTACATCCATATATGTTCTTCCAATATAATATTGACCATCTTCTGTAATATTTTCAATTAAACAATTATAAGTTTTACCAACCTTTTCACGTAATCTTTCAGCTGATATTTGTTGTTGTAATTTCATGATTTTATCCTGACGAATATTTTTTACATCCTCATCAATTTGATCAGGCATTTTACTAGCAGCTGTTTGATCTTCTTTCGAATATGCAAATGCTCCTAATTTATCAAACTTACTTTCTTTAACAAATTCATATAATTCGTTAAAATCATCTTCTGTTTCACCTGGAAATCCAACTATTAAAGTTGTTCTAAGTATAACATCTGGAATTTCAGTACGAAGTTTTTTAAGCAAATTTCTAATACTTTTACTATCACTTTTTCTATTCATTTTCTTTAATATTTTATCTGAAATATGTTGAATTGGAATATCAAAGTAATTACAAATTTTTTCATTATCTTTCACTACTTTAATCAACTCATCATCAATATTTTCTGGATAAGAATACAAAAATCTAATCCATTCTAGTCCTTCTATTTTAGCTAAATCATTCAATAATTCAGCTAGTCTACTATAACCATACAAATCAATGCCATACTTTGTTGTATCTTGAGCGATTACAACAATTTCTCTGATTCCATTTTTAACTAAACGATTAGCTTCATCTAAGATATCTTCATATTTACGAGATACATATTTTCCTTGAATATATGGTATTGCACAAAATGTACAAAAATTACTACAACCTTCTGCAATTTTCAAATAAGCCATTGAATTTCCAGTCGTAATAGTTCTATCTTTATAATTAAGATAATCAACACTTTGTTTATTATTTATTAATTTATTAATCATTTTCCACAGTTCATCATATTCTTTTATACTAACAAATAAATCAACTTCTGGTAATTCTTCAATTAATTCATCCTTATATCTTTGAACCAAACAACCAGTTACAATTAAATATTTACAATTAGCTTTTTTATAATCAGCCATTTCAAGAATTGTTGATATTGCTTCATCTTTTGCTGAATCTATAAAACCACAAGTATTTATTAATATAATTTCAGCTTCTGTTACATCACCAGTTATTTCATAACCATTCTTTTTAAATAATCCCATTATCTCTTCTGTCACCACTAAATTTTTTGAACATCCTAACGAGATAAAACCAACTTTCATAATATCACTCCAAATTTCTGAATTATTATAACATAATCTCTTATATATTTTAACTATATCAAAATAAAAACTGATTCTAAGAATCAGTACATTTCGATAGTATAACTTTCGCCACTTCTACCTTATTATCTCTTAAATATTTTATTTTTATTTCTGTATTCAATTGATATTTATATAGTTGAACTCTTAAAGTTGCTACATCTGTTACATCAACATCATTTATTCCAATAATTATATCTCCTTGTTTCAATCCAGCTAAATAAGCAGGTGAAGAATCATATACTTTAGTTACAACAACCCCATAATTAGCTTTACTAGAAGTATAATAAGAGCCATATTTACTACTACCAACATCATACATTCCTATCCCTAAACAAGGCCTAGAAATATCTTCACCACTAATAATTTTATCACCAAGTACTGTAGCGTCTTCAATTGGAATAGCAAATCCCATTCCTTCAACACCTTCTGTAACCAATTTCATATTAGTAATTCCAACTACTTCACCATTACTATTACAAAGTGGGCCTCCACTATTACCACTATTTATTGCTGCATCGGTTTGTAAAACTTCCATTATCCAATCATCAATAGTTGAACTAGCCACTTTAACATTAACTTTTCTTCTTTTACCAGATAAAACTCCTCTTGTAACTGACCAAGAATAAACATTACTATCCAACGGAGCTCCAATAGCAAATACTGTATCTCCTACCCTCATATCATTACTCGTTGCTATTTTACTAACTACTAGTTCTTCATCAGATTCAAAAGACAACACAGCAATATCCGCAAACGGATCACCACCTACAACAGTAGTTTCTACTTCCTTATCATTAGTCAAAACTATTTTAACAGAGTTACCATTTTGAATAACATGATAATTTGTCAACAAATAATATTTATTTTCGCTTCTCTTATATATAAAACCAGTTCCTGTAGAATGCAATTGATTATTTTGAAAATTCTCAACAATTACTACCGCATCATAAATTTTTTCTACAGCATCAGCAATTCCTGTATCTGTTACTGTTACTTCTTTTTCTAATTTATTAATATTTGTAACATTTTTGCTTACATAATCAGGAAAGAAATGAAAAAAGACTAACACTGCAACAATTCCCATCGAAAAAGCTAATAGTATAGAAAAAACAAAAACAAGTATCTTTTTAACATTTCTTTTTTTCTTTTTATCATTCAAAGATATATCAAGATTTTCAGTTGTCACAAAAGGTTTTAAATCATTGTCCATAGCTATCAATCCTTGCTATCTCTTTATAATTTAACGGAAAACCAATTCTATCTAAAACTTTGTCAATCTCAATCGAATGCAACTTTCCGTCTAAAATATCGATTTCATAAGAGAGTTCATTAATTAACAAAGTAAAATCTTCTTCTCTAAGCAATTGTTTCAAAATTATTATCAACGCAAATAAATCATCCTTACCATATATATATTCACCATCCATTTTAGGAATATTTAAATATATATGATACTTTGTATCATCAATGACTTTTTGTGTTTTATGATCATATAAAATATCTTCATGAGCACACAAATTTCTAAAGTTAGCCAATATTGGCAAATAAGTTAATAATGAATCCACACTAATTCCATAAACTTCAGCAATTTCTTTTTTATCCTCATACTTTAAAATAGTATATAATTCACTAACCAAGCCAAATGATAATACCTTAACTACAACCCACAAAGGTACATATCCATAATTACTCATATAGTGCATTGTAGCCGAATGCTGTCCACCATTTATTCTAATTTGTCTCTTTATCTTTTTAAGCAAGTCATTTACTTGCCTAACTTTATCATTTGAACGATCAAAGTTAGATGGATTTAAATAACTTTTTTCTTTTATACCATATTTTCTTGATAACTGATACGAAAAAATACTTTTAGCATTATTTTCAACAATAAGTAAATTTTTAAAAATAATATTTCTTACTTGTCTATCAAAATTAAACATTGCATACAATTCTCTAAAATCAGTACCAGGAATAAACATTCTATCTTTAGGAGATTTTAAAAACAAATGTCTATAACCACTAATAAAAAAATAATTTTCTCTTAGTAAAACATCTTTTGCATATTCATAATCATCTATAGTTAAGCCTTTACTCTTTAAAATATCAATTTGTTCATCAATAGTTTTAAATGTTTTTATCATACAGCATCACCCTATTATATATGATTATAACATATTTATATTCTTAATTAAATAATATATTTTCTCTCCTTCTCTATGCTATAATAACTTTAAGAGAGGGTTAAATTATGCCATCAATAATAGTACATCATTTATTTGCCAATAACATTTATAATGAGATTAACAATAAAAATAATAATTTAGAAAAGTCCAAGTTAATATATAAAACATTTGCACAAAGTCATGATTATTTATATTATTTTAAAAATTTAAACACTAAATATAGCAAAGAAATTAATGAATTAGGTCATATTGCTCATCGTGAAAAAACGCAAACTTATTTTATAAATTTAATAAGCTATATTAAAGATAATAATTTAGAGAAAGACTCTGATATTATTGCTTATCTGTATGGATCATTAACTCATTACATTCTCGATGCCAATTGTCATCCTTTTATTTTCTATAAAACTGGGACATATAACAAAAAAAATTGTGAAACTGAAAAATATCATGGAGAACATACCCATATTGAAAAAGAGCTAGATGCATATTATTTTCAAAAATATTATCAAAAAAAATATAAGTATTGTAATGTTTCTAAAGATATAATTAAAAAGCCAATTTTTTCAGAAGAATTAATAAAAGCTATTAATTATACCTATGAAACAACCTACAATGAAAAAAACATTGGTCAAGTATATATTCAATCTTTAAAAGTTGCCAAATTCATCTATACAATTATCATTAACGATCGCTTTGGCTGGAAAAGAAAATTATATTCATTGATTGATAAAGTAACTAAAAAAAAATTTGGAAATTTAGCATCTTATAGTACTCATATAGACAATCCAAACCTTAATTTTCTGAATTTAAATCACCAAACTTGGAATCATCCATGTTTTAAAGAAAAAACATATAATTACTCGTTTGATGATTTGATAAAAATAAGCCATGATGAATGTCTAAATATTATAAACGAAATTGAAAAAGTTTTATATCAAAATCAAAATTTAAATTCTTTATACAAAATTATTCCTAATAAATCATATCTTACAGGTTTACCATTAGAAGAAAACAAAAAAATGCGCTATTTTGAATATTAAAAAGTCTTTAAAAGGCTTTTTAATTTGCACATTTTCCACAATTACTACAACCATTGCAAATTATTTTACTTCCACAAGTTTGACATTTTTTATTAAAAAAAGGTTTATATAATTCATCTTCTTTTATTTCATTCAAAAATTCATCATATAGTTTAAAATTTATCTTTTTACCAACATAATTCAAATTAGATTTAAAGGCCATTTGTGATTGAAGATCTTTATCTGGCATTACATATCTTTTACCATCCTTTATAAATATTGAACCAGTTTCTATAAAACAAAATGGAATATTTCTTTTTCGACAAGAATCGCTTAAAGACTTAACCCATTCATAATGACATGGTCTTGCATTTTCATAATTTTCACCACCGACTACAACCTGTTCTATAAACCCCATATCTAAATATTTATCAATTTCTATTTGAGAAAGCAAAGGAGCACACATTATTCCCTTATGTTTAAATGGTAATTCTTTTAAAATGGGTAATCTTTCCAAAGTTCGTTCTTGATTTTCACAAGTTACGTTAAAAAAGACATTTTCATAGCCATCATCCCAATCAGTAGGCAAACATTTTAAAACTCGTTCTGGTCTTTTAGTTAGCAAATAAAATATAACATCTTTTCTTTGTCTTATTATATCCCAAGCTTCCATTCGCCACTCATCGGCTTCTGGAACAAAGAAATCAGATGTCATACAAACTCTTAGCTTTTCACCAGCTTTAATCTTATAAGAGCCATCTTTATTCCTTTGTAAAGGATATCTCATATTATTAGTTTTATAAACTAAATTACTGGCTTTTTTATTATCATGAATTTTATCAAGATAAAACATATAACAATTTTGACAACCTTCACTTTTCTTTGTACATCCATGCCAAGGATTCCAAATATCATGCATCTTCTTCACCTAAAAGATCTTGCAAGTCTGTTAAATCATCTTTATCATCTACTACTAAAATAATCTTATGAAACATAATTCCAAACTTTGCTAAATATCCTTCAATTGCTTCATAAATTTCTTTTATATTTTTTACATTATTGTAAGGAATATGAATAGCTATCGTTTTAATCATATTAACTCGTGAACAGTCTAATATATTTATAATACTCTTTACTAGATTATCATAATTAACATGAATTATATAATCTGTAGGTATATTATAAGAACGAGTAATCAATACTTCGTCATTCTTTAAAGTTGTTCCATCCATAATAGACAAACATTTTTGACGTAGCTTCATTCCATTATAAAAATACAAAGCATCGTTTTGTTGATCTTTTTTTAAGGTAATATCAGAAGAAGCTGGAATCGCTACAGCATCTACACACAAACAAGACAAATCTCCTAACCAAAAAACGATTTGTTTATTCTTTGTTTTTATAGAATCATCTAGTTCATAAGAATTGGAAATTTTTAGAGATTTTAATCGGCTTAATAAATATTTTTGTTCTAAATCTCCTATTTTTTCTAACCATTCATCTACTGAAAATTCCCAAAATTTATTTTTTAAAGTTTCTTCACTAATACTTTCCTCACTTTGAATTTCTAATAATTCAAAAATTTTATTTAAAAGATCATCTTGCTTCATAACAATCACCAAAATAATTATAAAGAAAATATTAAAACATATCAATAATAACTAATGATTCCTTTTATTATTGCTAAAGCAATTCGTTCTTGATATTTATCGGTAATCAATAAATTTCGTTCTTTTTCATTACTCAAAAAGCCACACTCAATTAGTACCCCTGGTACATTTAATTTTTTATACATATAGATCGTATTAGACAATTTTTTTGCTGGCATTTTTGTTTTTAAATAACTAGCTAATGATTCTTGCATTATTTCTGCCAAGTACTCATTTCCTTTTGTATAAAATACTTGTGCTCCTGAATATCTAGAATCACTCAAATAATTAAGATGTATGCTAATATACAAATCTGCACTAGCATTATTGATTAAAGATATTCGATTATCAAAGTCGCTTTTTTTTCTTCGGTTAACATTCGGACTACTTAAATCATAATCACCATCTCTAGTCATAATAACATTAGCACCATTTTTGATTAATATATCCTTTAATTTTAAAGATATCTGTAAATTAATATTTTTTTCAAGAATTCCATTAACAACACTTCCTCCATCTTTACCACCATGACCACTATCTATAATAATTGTTTTATTCAATAACTTCGTTTCTAATTCCATTGAATAACATATCTTCATAGCAAAACATATAAAAATTATAAATAATAAAAACATTATCTTTCTCATAGTAAAATTTATTCAAAAATAAAAAAAGTAGCACTGAAATTACTTACTAACTTCACTACTACTATAATAATAACTTCCATTACTAGCTTTTTTAAAAGTATGTTTAAAAACTATATTATCAGCACTTTTTAACTCGTGATAATAATCAGTACTATCAGAGGAATGTAAATAATATTTATCAAATCCATCATCTGGATTCTTAATACTAGAACGATTATCTGTTAAATAACCCTTATCATATATTTCAATTTTGTCATTTTCTTTTAATACTTTTGTTATTTCATAATTTACTTCTAAGTCACCAGTTGAATTCATTGAATTATCAACATTTCCACAAGTATAGACTCCTTCAACTAAAATACATGTTTTATTATCTTTAGGATTAAAATTAACATTTGTATCTATATCATTATTTCCAAAAATAAGTTGGTATTTCTCTTGTATTATTGAAGAAGCTATATCACTAACAGTACAATTAGTTCCCTTAACAAGATTACCATTTTCATCTAATGAAACATCTACATTAAAATTAGTTGTACCTCCATTAAATGGACATTGTTCACTTCCATACCAACCTGTATTAAGAGTACTTGTTGAATCTAATTTGTTAACAATTATATAGTTATAAACAATACTCAATTTTTGTTCATTAGAAAGTGTATTAACATTTAATCCCTTTGTTGAATAAAAAGCCGTACTCTTTCCCAATAAACTATATATATTATCTATAGTACTTTTATATTCACTATTATTTGTTATATCTTCAGCTGAGCTTTTAGCAGCAGTAGCTGTTTTAGGTTCTTCTTCATCTTTGTTATTTAAATATTTTTTTGTAGCAAAAACACCAATTGCCATTCCAAGTACAAAAAATATCAAGAAAATTATTATATATTCAATTAAATTACTATTTTTTTTATTTTTTTCTAAAGTGTCGGAATTTGCCATCTTATCACCTCAATATCATATTTAAATTATAAAAAAAAATAAAAAATATATCAATAACGATTACTAAATAAAATTAAAAATACATTTTATTGACATAAAAAAACCACACAAATGTGTGGTGAAACTTTTACTAACGTTTTGAGAATTGTGGAGCACGACGTGCTTTTTTAAGACCTGGTTTTTTACGCTCTTTACTTCTTGGATCTCTAGTAACTAATCCAGCAGTTTTTAATACTTTACGATAAGCATCTTCTCTTGATTGATCAGCATCAGCATCAAAAGCTAATAAAGCTCTTGTAATACCTAATCTAATAGCACCAGTTTGACCAGAGAAACCTCCACCTCTAACTGTTACATCAACATCAAACTTATCTTCGTTTCCAGTTGCTACTAATGGTTGTTTTAAATCCATTACCAATACGGCAAAAGGCATATAATCATTTACGTCTTTTCCGTTTACTACTATTTTACCAGTACCCGCAGTTAATCTAACTTGAGCTACAGAACGTTTTCTACGTCCAGTTGCTGTCCATACTTTTTTCGCCATAATTTAAAACCTCCTTAGTTAACTTTCATTTCTATTGGTTTTTGAGCTTGTTGATTATGAGTATCACCAGCATATACAAATAATTTTTTGATCATTTGTCTTCCTAAAGGTCCTTTTGGTAACATACCTTTAACAGCTCTTTCCATCATTTCTTCTGGATATTTTTCAATCATTGTTTTAGCGTTTCTTTCTCTTAATCCACCAGTATAACCACTATGATTATAATACATCTTATCTTCTAACTTATTTCCAGTTAAATTTACTTTTGATGCATTAATAACAATAACATAGTCTCCACAATCAACGTGAGGAGTATAAGTAGGTTTATGTTTTCCTTTTAAAACTGTTGCTACTTTAGTTGCAACTCTACCTAAAGTTTGTCCCTCAGCGTCGATAACATACCATTTACGTTCTACAGTTTCTTTCTTTTCCATAAATGTATTCATATCAAATTTCCTTCCTTTATTCTCCTTTGCTTCGCTTTCCCAGGGCTAACAAATTCAAACAAACAAAATGTACCAGTTAAAATTATATTCAAAACAAGCTAAAAAGTCAAATAAAATCGTTTATTTTATAAAGAAATTTAATAAATAACTTTTTCTAAATATAATCCATTTGCCGGAGCTGTAAATAAAGTCTTATTTATTTGTAAATCTAAAACTTTTTTCACATCAATAATATCTATTTTTCCTCTGCCAACTTCTATCATTGCTCCAACTAAATTTCTAACCATATATCTATAAAAACTTTTGCCCTCAAATACAATTTCTAAGTTATCTTTATTTTTCTCAAAATCAATTTTATAAATAATGCATTGCGTATTTTCTCTTTCTCCAGAAACAAAATTTTTAAAATCATGAATTCCTAAAAATAAATTCGCTACTTCTTGCATTTTCTCAAGATTAAGTTTAAATTCAGGCTGATAATAATAATCACTTTTTAATGGATCAAATTCACCAATATTTACTTTATAACGATATATTTTCTTTTTTACGGAAAATCGTGCATGAAACTCACTATCAACTTGCACGCATTCTCTGCAATAAACATCAGGTTTAATTAAAGAATTAATTGCTTTTTTTAATCTTTCCGGCTTTATTTCAATATCTAAATCGAATGATATTCCTTGATTTAAAGCATGGACACCTCTATCAGTTCGACCAGCCCCTTTTATTAAAACTTCTTTTTTATTAATTTTTGTCAAAGCTTGCTCCAATTCTTTTTGAACAGTTCTTAAATCATTCAATCTTTGAAAGCCATAAAATTTACTACCATCATAACTTATTTTCATCAAATATTTCATTTAAATCACCTTTATTATATAGAAAATAAAAACAAAAACATAAAATCCAATTAAAATAAAATCAAAAATATTTAATTTGTTTCTATATTTATATTCAAATGGCAAATTAACATCAAAATAACGATATTTTATATTTTCTTTTCTTTTTATATTTTTATTTCTAGTATTATTATATATTAGTTTAAAAAATTTACAAAAATATTTTGCTTTTTGAATAATACTTAAAAAATATAAATCATTCCCTTTTACAGAATTACTTTCAAATAATAAATTAACTTCCTTTCCAAAAAGTAAAATAAAATTAATTATATTACTAAAAAATGCAATTATTTTTTTCTTACTAAATTTAATAAAATTAAATTGATCTATAAAATTTGCAAAACTTTTAACCAATTGCTCTTTTGGAGTCGTATACACAATAATATAGATAAATAAAATACCAAACATAACTTTAAATAAAATAACATTAATATAAAATGCATCTACTTTTAAAAAACGCAGCAAAAAATATATAAATATTAAAAGATATTTATTTAACCATATAACTTTAAGATATTTATTTAATCGAATATTACTAAGTATTAACATCACAAAAACACTTATTATAGTACTAAAAAACACTATATTATTATATTTAAAAAAGCAAGAAATAAAAAATAGAACAAAACACCATAATTTTATTAATGGATTAATATGATGAATAATTGAATTTTCATGATTATAAGCATAATCATACTTATTTAACATTTCTATATAATTCCTTTATTAATTCTTTTATATCAGTATATTCTGATATATTATGGCCCTGCTTTTTCACATATTTTATAAAATCTACTATAGGTGGAACCTTAGTATATTTATATAAATTATCATTATAATAAATTTCTCTACCTCCACTAATTTTTAATTTACCATGATCTATTATGTAATTTTTCTCAACAAAATCAAAAGTATTCGAAATGTCATTATCTAAAACTATTATTGTTTTATCAAATTTATTTTTTAATTTTAAAAATATCTTTTTAAAATACTCTTTATCTTTATAACTCATTCCTTTAAGAAAATAATCTAATATCAAAATTTGTGGATTATAACTAAGTACACAAGCTAATAAAACTTTATTTTGTTCAGTAGTAGATAAATCTTCAGGATTCAAATCTAAATAATCTGCTGATAAGCCAACCATTTTTAGTGAATCAACAATATGTTTAGAAACATTTTTAGGTCTATATTCATAATTTTTCATTACCTTTTCTATTTCACTTTTAACAGTTTTACATAAAAACTTTTTTTCACTTGTACAATAAACAAAGCCTATATTTTTTCTTAAATATTTTACATTGTTAATATGAGTAGTTCTCTTTATTACTACATCATCAATTTTTATTTCACCCTTTGTTGGTCTTTTTAAAACAGTAATTAACTTGCCAATAATACTTAAGTCATCTCCAATGAAACTTACTATACTTCCTGACTCAATTATTAAACTTAGTTCATTCAAATATATTTTTTGTAATGATGAAGACTTATTTTCAATATATTCTAATTTATTAAAAATTATTTCCATAACTGCTTCACCATCTTTTCTTTAGAAAGATAACACTTATCTATTAATCCATATAACTGTAATTGAATTGATAAATCAATCATAAACGGCAAACTAATACCTATTCTTTTTAATAATTTTTCTTCTTTAAAAACATCTATACTTTTTCCATCTATTGCAATTATCCCATTATAAAGACAAATTGTATAATCAGTATACAAAGCATCATCAGAATTTGAAGTAACATTTACCAATAAAATATTTTTAGAATTCAAATAATTTAATAATAAAATTTTAGTTCTTACATCTAAATCATTTAGCAAATCATCAAGAGCTAAATAACTTGGTTTTGCTACTGCAAATGATAATATTTTTACTAAAGTTCTATCATTTAAACTTAAAGTAGAAATATCTTTATTTAAAATTTTGTTAATCCCAAAATAACTATCTAATTCTTTTATAATCGATGATATCTCTACTGGCGATATATTTTTATTTTCTAAAGAATACCTTAATTCATCAATTACTATTTCATTAACAAATAAACTATCTTGATATACTACTGAAATATATTTCTTTAATATACCAAAATTCTCTTTATTAACATCTATTCCACTAATAATTATATTTCCATCATATTCAAGTTCATTATTAAGTAATTTTAAAAAAGTAGTTTTGCCACTTCCACTAGGTCCGATAATACTTAAAGTTTTACCTTTAGGTAAATAAAAGTTTATTTCCTTAAAAACTTTACGTTCACCATAAGAAAAAGTTAAATTTTTCAAACGGATATTACTCACTACTATCACCCACTGGTTCTTTATTATACATTAAAAACAAAAAAAGAAAAGAGTTTTAAACAACTTTTCTTTTAGATAAAACCAACTATTTTTTTCGTAATAAATTCAAGTATAATTCATAAGACTGACGATTTTTTTTAACAATTACATCAAGTATTATTCCTGTAATCCAAAATAAAAATGCTAACGTCAAAAAAACTCCAGATACTATTAATGTAGGAAATCTCGGTACTAAACCAGTTTCAAAAAATTCTATAATAACCGGAACACCAAAAATTAGTGACAACAACAATAACAGCAATGAAATAAGACCAAAAAAGTAAAAGGGTTTATATTCTTTAAATAATACTGCAATTGTATTCAAAACTTTTATTCCATCAGAATAAGTATTTAATTTTGATACACTTCCACTAGGTCTATCTCTATATGTTACAGGTACTTCAACTATTTTGAAATTCTTGTCTACTGCATGAATGGTCATTTCAGTTTCTATTTCAAAGCCTTTTGATAAAACTGGAAAACCTTTAACAAATTCATAACTAAAAGCCCTATAACCAGTCATAATATCTTTAACTTTGTTTTTAAATAAAAAATTTATAGAAAATCTAACTATCTTGTTACCAAAATTGTGAAATAAACGTTTGTTTTCTACAAAGTAAGTTGAAGATAAACGATCACCAATTACCATATCTGCTCGACCACTTAATACCAATTCACACATTTCAACTGCTGACTCAGCCGGATAAGTATCATCACCATCAATCATCAAATAACAATCAGCATCAATATCTCTAAACATTGTTCTTATAACATTTCCCTTACCTTGGCGATATTCATACCTTACTATGGCTCCAGCCTTGCGAGCTATTTTATCAGTTCCATCAGTCGAATTATTATCATAAACATATATATCCGCTATTGGTAATGCTTTTCTATAATCCTTTACAACTTTTTCAATTGTCTTAGCTTCATTGTAACATGGAATTAAAACAGCTATTTTTTGATCTTTCGTCATAAAACACCTCTTCCTTAAATTATACTAAAAATATATTGAAAATTAAATTATTTTCTTTTTTCTAAAATACATCCAAGCATAAAAGGCATCGAAAAGATATAAGGTAATGCATATCTAAAATAAGTGTTAGCTGGACTAGCCACGCAAATTAAAATAGATATTAATGCTGGTAATAATACAATTATATCTTTTTTCCTTTTGGAATAAATTAAATATCCTGTCAAAATAAAACATATCCAAACCATAAAACTAATATTACTAATCAAACCCAAAACAGGAACTTTAGGGTAAGATCTTGCAAAATTAGCTAAATGTTCTCTTAAATTATCAAGTTTATTATAATGATAGTTAAATCCATCTTCAACAATTCGATTATCATATTTATAGTAAACAGTCCAAGATAACTTATTAGGATAAAAATAACCATACACATTATCAATCGTTGCATCAATATAAGTTACCGGATGTTTTAACAAACCACTAAACCAAACTTCAAAATATTTTTTCAAATTATCCGTCGTTGCATACTTATTATAATTATTCTTAACTGGATCTGCCAAATTAGGATTATATCTTGTGGCCAAATCATCTATTCCCAATATCTTATCAATAATTTTTTTATCTCTTGTACTAAGTTCATCTCCGTGATATTTAACATACCTAGCTGTTTGCTGAAAAGGAATTGAAAGTACTTCTCTAATACTACCAGGTGTTATTTTAAAATACGGTAAAATCACCTTAGAATAGCAAAAATTAAATGATAATACCAAAATAAAAATAATTAACAATCTTTTATAAATTTCTTTATTAGTAAAAATAATAAACGGAAATGACAACAAAATTATATATAATCCATTATTTCTAAATAAAATAACTAACATCATTACTAAAAATAAAGCCAAATAATGATAGTATTTATAATCTTTCATCTTAAATTTTAAAATGTTATGTAAAAAAACAATATATAAAATTAAAAAAGCAGTAAATAATACATCCTTCACAGCACTCATTGCATACATTGGAAATATCGGTACCAAAGCAAATATGATCAAACTTATCCAACAATATTTTAAAGATAAATTCATTTTTTGAAGCATATACTTTATTAAAAAAGAAAATACAGAAACTAAAGTTATGATTTGAATCAAACTATATATGAACAAACCAAAATTATCATTTACTAAAAAGCGTCCTAATTTTAAACATCCACCAAGTAAAATAGTATGTAATACAGGATGATGGTTCGTCATAACAACATTTTCATCCAATAAAATAGCATAATCAGCATACTTCGTTCTAATTCCAAAAAATTGTTTTATTTGATAACTAGGATCGGGTGATAAAATTATTGGATAAAAAGCAATTATATATGGCAGCCAACACAAAATGATAAAAACAAAACTAAAAATAAAAGGGTGTTTTTTTAATAAATTTAAAAACTTATTTTTACTATCTTTTACTTTATAATTATCAAAAAAAACAAATACTTTTAATATAATTTCACTAAAAACATAAAAATAACCTATAGCACTCAAAATAGCAATAATAAAATAGATTACCTTATCAAATACTAAAGAAGCATCACCAAAATTTTTATAACTATTTCCAAAAACCATTAATAAAGACAAAATTCCACTTAATATCTTTATTACCCAATTTTTTTCTTTCTCTTTCTGCTTTAACAGATATTCAAAAATTAATAAAATAAAAACTAAACTACCAATGATGTCTAATTTCAAAACTTTTTGATTAAACAAAGCAACAAACAATGAATCTTTATAAATTTTAGAAAAAGTAACAACATCAAATCCAAATGCTATAAAAATACAAAGGACTAAAAATACTTTAAAAAAAACTTTTTTATAGTTTTTCACATACTTCACCTCATTTTTAGTATAAACAAAAAAAAGAAAAGACTCAACAATACTTTTCCACTTTAACTACTTTACCTTCTTTTAAGGATTTTTTAACATCAATGATTCTTTGATTAGTTGATCCTCTAAAAACCACTTCAAAACTCTTTAAATCTTTAACAAACTTACCATCAACTAAAACATCTATATAATTCAATGCTTCTAAATACTTAGAATTCTTTTTGGCTAAAGCTAATATTTCTTCATAAGTAAAACCAGTATAACACCATACATTTAAATCACAACTTTTTGTAAATTTAGCCAATTCCACTAAAGCATCTATCTGCATCATAGGATCTCCTCCAGAAAATGTAATTCCAGATTGAAATTCCAATTCTTTAATTTCTGCTTCAAGATCCTCTATTTTGCGAACTATACCTCCATTAAAGTCATGAGTTTCTGGATTATGACATCCTTCACAATTATGAGAACATCCTTGAAACCAAATTACGCTTCTAATTCCTTCACCATCAACTATACTATCCTCTTGAATAACAGGACTAGCTAATCTAACATATCCTTTTTCCATATTAACACTACCTCTAAATCCATTATAACACGTCATTTTTTTTCTTAATATAAAAAGAAGTAAAATATTCTTTACTTCCCTTCGCTATTATCAACAATTCTTAAAATAGTCTCACCATCTTTTGAATATAAATACTTTTCACGAGCATAACGTGCAACATAAGTTGGATCTTGTAATTTAACAACTTCACTATTTAATGAAGCTTCTTCTTCTAGTAATTCCTGATATTTATTTTCTAATTCTTTTGTTTCCTGACGATTAGACATAACCTGTACCCAATCTTTAAAAACAGTTCCAATTAAAACGATTATTAAAACAATGACAGTAAGAAACAAAAGCAGTATACGCTTCTTATCTTTATTACCAGTTTTTTTCCTTTTACTAACATTTTTACCTGCCATTCATAATCCTCCTATTATCAAAGCAAGTATACCACAAAAAAAAAGAAGAAACTACTTATTTAATATAACTTTACGCTTTCTTCTTATTGATAATAATAAACCACCTACTAAACTCATTATAAAATAATAATGAAATATTCCACCATTTACTTTATATAATAACCATACATAGAAAATAGCAAAATTATTTATAAACACTATGTTGATTATTATTTGCCAATTTTTATTATATCTTTTAACAAAATTTAAATTATAATCTAAGACTCTAGAAAAAAAATAACCATAAATAAAAGAAATAATAATAGAATAAATCTGAATCTTAATAGGCATTACTTAAATAATTTACCCCAAAACGATTCAGTATTTTTTTTCGTATCTTCTTCATAAACAAAACTATTAATTACACCTTTTATAGTTACTACACCATCATGCGTATCCATTTTAACAATTTCTAGTCCTTCACCTTTAAGCTCTATACTTCCCATCACGCTTTCCATTAAAAAATCATTGGCATCAAAACTTACTATTCTTTCTATTCCAGTTAAATAGATTAAACCTCGATCTAATAATTTTACTTCATGCTTTGTACTATCTAAAACATTATCCATATTATCACCTATAAAATAATATGTTTCAAATATAAAAAAAGAACTTAAAAAGTTCTCTTATAAATCAATTTTTACTAATTCTTCACCAGTTTTTTTCATTTCGTCATAAGCTTTAAAGATTGCATCTTCAAACATCTTACGAGTTTCTTGATTAACAGGATGTGCTATATCATCATATACACCCTCACTGATTTTTCTACTAGGCATTGCTATAAACATTTTATCATCACCCTGAATTAATCTAATTCCAGTAACAACGAAAGATTCATCTAATGTTATAGTTGCAATTGCCTTCATACGTGAATCTTCTTTTTCTTTATTACGAAGTACAACTTTTGTAATTTTCATAATAACACTCCCTCCAAGTTTAACAACTTACTATAATTTTAGAACAAAAATTAAATAAAAGCAACATTTATTTAATATGAACCCTCACATTTCCTACTAAAACATCAGTATACGAATAACTTCTACTCATTCTTGTCGATTTAATAAGAAAAATATTATCATAACATTCCGTTATAATTCCATCCACATATTCTATCTTATTTCTAATACCAAGTACTTCCACTAAAACTTTTTTACCTATATTTCTTTTTATATAATTTTTAGCTTCGTAAATCGTTCTCATCTAGGATACCCCACATACATCAAACCATTTACTTTTAAACCGCCCATTCCATCTTTACCATACTTTGTCTTTTCCAAAAGCTCTACAATATTAATTTCTTTGTTTTTTTCAGTCAAAGAAACCGCTGTCGCTATAATGGCAGGATCTAAAGCATGAATATTAACTCTTTTTGGACTACTGGCAAAATCAGCTCCTGATTTTATTAACTCTTCATAATCACTTTGACAAGCTCCGGCTATTATTACTAATTTCTCATGACTTTTTTCATATTTTCGAGCTTCTTTAACTGTTTTAATAAAATTTAAAGTATTTTTATAATTAATTAAATCATTTATATTATCATTCTTTTTAACATAAGCATCATGCCCTGTTATAACAAGAATATCTGGCTTATATTCTCTTAAATATCCTAAAACATCCTTATACATATTTTCTTCAGAAATAACCTTGCCAAATGCCATAATTCTATTGTTTTTATAAAACTCTAAACACTTTTTTAAATAATCACCATCACCATCCAAATGAAGCACTTTAGCTGGTAAATAAAAAAATTCACATCGATTGTTTTCGGTAAAAGGACTCTCTATAATAACTCTTTTTCCAAAATCATCATCAATTCCTGCGTCATACTTAACCAAATCATCAATAGGACTATTAGCAATCAACCTTACACTAACCCCTTTTAAAATAACCTCTCCATCATCAATCGATAAAATAACAAAAACAATATCATTATTATAGCTATTTCGCGTAACATAATCTCCTACATTAAATTTCATATAATCACCTAAAAAAAGATTATGTCTAAACCCAAAAAATATTACTAAAAAAAACAAATATTAAAATAAAATATTTGCCATTTCTACAAAACATTCAATTGGAATACTTTCTGCACGATCCTGCAATGTTAAATCATATTTATTTAAAACTAATGCTACTTTTTCAAGTTCATAATTGCTTAAATTATTTTTTATATTCTTTCTCTTCATTCTAAAAGCATCTTTTATTAATTTAAATAATTCTTTTTCATTTTTTACACTATACTTTTTATCCTTTTTTACAAATTTTATAACAGCACTATCCACATTTGGTACTGGATCAAAACATTTACGAGACACAACAAAGCTTTTCGTCACATTATAGTAATAACTTAATAAAGTTGTCATATATCCATAATCTTTAGTCCCACATTTAGCTGAATATCTATTAGCTACTTCATTTTGAACCATAAAAGCCATACCTGAAACATCTAAATTTAAAGAGATTATTTTTTCAATAATTGGTGAAGTTATATAATAAGGCAAATTAGCTATAATGTATAATTTGTCATACTCTATATTTCTTATATCATCCAAAACATCAGCTTCCATAAAATCTTTAAAAATTATTTTTGTTTTATCATCTTCATACTTTGTTAAATACTTTTCAACTCTTTTATCTATCTCATAACAAATTAATTTAGAATCATATAACTTTAAATACTTTGTTAAAGCGCCTTGGCCAGGTCCTATCTCTATTACTAAGTCATCACTAGTTACTTTAAAAATATCAATTATATTTATTAAAACTTTTTTATCTTTTAAAAAATTCTGACCCAAACTTTTTTTATGTACAAACTTTTCCATTAAATTACCAACCTCTTCTCATTACCTCATAAGTTATTGAACTACGTCCGACTTGTGTATATGCCAAACTTTCGCTCTCTACCAAAAGATCTAAGTTATTTCCACCTACTCCTCTATCTAAAACAATAGCATAAATTGGTGAACTAGACAATTTTCTTAAATTAAATTTAACAATACTACCACATGGTAAATTTTTTGATGAAGCAACAATTCTCACATTACCATAAACATTATCTGGATATGTTACTACACCATTTTGATAAACATTATAACTACTACAAGCTAAGCGACCACTACATAAAGGACAATCTGCTGAATATCCAGTTAAACTTCCTGTTAAAACACTAAGACTTGTACTATTATTAACCTTAAACTGAGGTTGAACCACTACAACAGGCTTTTCTTCTTTGTCCTTCATTGCAATAGCTGATAAGTCAACCAATTTATCTAAAGCCAAATCTTCAATTAACTCATTTTGTGAAACGTTCACATTTGAATTTATATAGAACACAACTATTAAAACCAATAATACTTTTAATAGCTTTTTAATAATATGCATAAAATACACCTCAAAATTGAGATATATCCTAGCACTTTAAATTTTAAATGTCAAAGACCTGCTGAACACTTTCATTGGTTATATTTGCCAAATTTTCCATAGAAACTCCTTTTAAGGAAGCTACAAACTCAGCTATTTCATTAATATGTGAAGAATCATTTCTTTCTCCTCTAAAAGGAACTGGTGTCAAATAAGGAGAATCAGTTTCTAATACTATTTTTTCTAAAGGAATTTCTTTTATAACATCTTTTAAATTACAATTTTTAAATGTTATAACACCATTAACCCCCAATAAAAAGCCTAATTTTAAATAAATATTTGCTGTTTCTAAACTTCCACTAAAACTATGGATAACTCCTCTAACTTTGTATTTTTTTATCGTTTCTATTGTATCAAGAGTCGCATCACGACTGTGAATAATAACTGGTTTATTATATTTTTCAGCTAGTTTTAATTGTTCTTCAAAAAGAATTATTTGTGCTTCTTTATTTTCTTTTCCATAATGATAATCTAACCCAATTTCTCCAATCGCAACTATTTTTTCATCATTAAGATGTTGTTCAATAAAATCTATATCTTCTTTTTTATAATCTAAAACACTTTCTGGATGAATGCCTAAGGCTCCATACATAAAATCATAAGATGAAACTTTTTTTAATACTTCCATATTAGACTTAGCATCACAACCATTATTAATAATTTTACCAATATTATTATCTTTTATTTTTTTTAATACTTTTTCTATATCATCATAATATTCATCATAAATATGACAATGTGTATCTACAAACATAATATCACCTCTAAAATTATATCAATTTACTTATTTTTTGCAATATTTTATTTCCCGGGAAATAAAATAGATACAATTTCCAAAAAAAAGACTATTTCCCGAGAAATAATCTATTTTTTATCTATTCTATCAAACAAATGAACAGGTTCTTTTAATTTTATACCACTTTTTAATAAACCAAACTCATTTGTTGAATCAAAACTATTCACTTCTGTATTCAATTGATGAAATATTTTTTCAGCCGTATCTGGTAAAAATGCACTCAACAATACTGCACAAATTCTAATACTTTCTAATAAATTATACAATACTGTTCCTAATCTAGCTTGCTTTGCTTCATCCTTAGCTAAAATCCATGGTGTTGTATCATCGATATACTTATTACATTTTCTTAATACCTCAAATATTTCTTGTAAAGCATCTCCGATTTTTAATTCATTCATTTTATTTGTAACTTTTTCATTTAATTGTAATACATTATCAATTAAATCAGAGTCAATTTCAGCAAATTCAGCATTTTCTGGAATTATTCCATCAAAATACTTATAATCCATACTTACTGTTCTATTAACCAAATTACCTAATATATTAACTAAATCAGTATTAATTCGTTCAATTAATAAGTCCTTAGAGAATATTCCATCCGAAGCAAAAGGAATTTCATGTAAAAAATAATATCTTACTGCATCAACACCATATTCTTTAACCAAATCATCGGCATAAATGACATTTCCTTTTGACTTACTCATTTTACCATCAGCCATTATCAACCACGGATGACCAAATACTTGTTTAGGCAATGGTAAGTTTAAACTCATTAAAAAGCATGGCCAATAAATCGTGTGAAATCTGATAATATCCTTACCAATTAAATGAAGATCAGCTGGCCATCTATAACCAAATTCTTCTGTAGAATTATCAAAATCAAATCCAATATTAGTTATATAATTTGTTAAAGCATCTAACCATACATAAACTACGTGTTTCTCATCAAACGATACAGGAATTCCCCAAGTAAAAGAGGTTCTAGACACACATAAATCTTGTAAACCAGGTTTAATAAAATTATTTAACATTTCATTTTTGCGCGCTACTGGTTGAATAAAATCTGGATGTGATTCAATATATTCTTCTAATTGTTTCTGATATTTGCTTAGCTTAAAGAAATAAGCTTCCTCTTTCTTTTGCTGAACTTCACGACCACAATCTGGACACTTACCATCAATTAATTGACTTTCTGTCCAAAATGATTCACAAGGTGTACAATACAAACCTTTATATTCACCTTTGTATATATCACCTTTATCATACATATACTTAAATATATGTTGAACGACTTCTTCATGATGTTTATCTGTTGTTCTAACAAATCTATCATAGCTTGTATTCATAACATCCCATATTTTTCTAAGTTCTGTTGACTTTTCATCAACAAATTTTTGAGGTGTAATACCAGCTTCGCGAGCTTTTATTTCTATCTTTTCACCATGTTCATCAGTTCCTGTCTGAAAATAAACATCGTATCCTTCTAATCTTTTATATCTTGCTATAGCATCAGCTAAAACAATTTCATAAGTATTTCCAATATGTGGTTTACCTGAAGTATATGCGATTGCTGTACTTATATAATATTTTTTCTTTTTTTCCATTTATATTCCTCCTAATAATCTGATGTTCTTTCTATAAATTCACTATCTTCATCATCATCTGTTTTTAAATATTTAATAATCATACCTTGACACATGCCATCACCAGCTTTTACTACATAATCCTCACTACCTTCATTTTGGATTTTAATCCACATATGACCTTCGTTATCAGGATTATTATAATAATCTGCATCAATTACTCCTATTTGATTACACAATCTGACATTCCATTTAAATCCCATACTACTACGAGCCATTAACAATAATACTTCATCATTTTCTATAATAGCTTTTACTCCAGTTGGAATTTTCTTTATTTCTCCCGGTTTTAAAGTGTAATCGTACAAAGCATAAAAATCATAAGCTGCCGCATGTTTCGTTTCTCTTTTTGGTAACTTATAATCTTTATACAAACTTTCATCATCTTTTATATCTTTTTTAAATTGATCAAAAGATATTTTTTCAAATTTTCTCGTAAGAACACCTCCTTAAATAAAAAAATTCATAATCTAAGGACGAGCTTAACCCGCGGTACCACCTTAGTTTATGAATTATCATACACTTATATTCTTAACGCGAATAACGTTTCAACTCCAGAGCCATGTTCTCTTTATTTCATAATAATTCTTTTCACCAACCAGAATCTCTCTTGATTATTACTTTAAAAATACTCTTTCCTTCAACATTGAATATAAAGATAATTTATCACATTTTATCTTTATATTCAAGAAATATTAAGTTCTATAGACATAATTTTAGCCATAATACTACACATTTCAAATGCATTATCTATTACATCCCCCATAACAATTACCGAGCCTATAATTCCTTCATTAGTTATAACTGGTTGCATATTATATATTCCTTTGCAAAATTCATTATCAAATTTAAAATTCTTAAACTCATTTCTTAATTTCATGCCATTTTCTGACATTTCTTTCAACGTCTTATCTAAAAAACTGCCATCAGCTACTACATTGGAATAAACAACTTTTTCTCTATCTAAAATCATTACTTTTAAATTAAATACTTCAACAAAACACCTTACTATTTCCAATATTTTATAATTATCAGTTAATGTTGAATATTTTTTTAAACAAATATCATTTTCATTACATGTAATACTTAAAATGTCCCCCGTATTTATATTCATTTTCTTTCTAATATCCATTGGGATAACGATTCGTCCTAAATTATCTATATTTTTAATAAAATTAATATTCTCCATAACTTTTCTCCCATCACTATTAGTATTACTAATAAAAGAAAAACTATGTAAAAGAATTAAAAAAAAGTAGCTAATAACATTGATTAACTACTACTTTTTGATTTCTTTCATTACTTCTTCCATTAATGGAACAACATAATATAAGAAATGTTCTTTTTGATTCAATAAAGTTAATGCTATAATTACTTGTTTATGCTCATATTTCAATCTAAAACGTGGATTTATATTATAAGCTTTTATAAAGAATTCATCACCTTTTATTTTATCTGATACTTCAATTGGTAATTCTATCTCTATTTCCCTATCACTCTGTCTTACAGTCTTTATTCCTAAAGTTAATGCTTGTTTTTCAAACCATTCTTCATACATATAGATTTCAATATTTTTACTTATCTTACCAAATCTATCTTCTAATTCATTTCTTATTTCTTGTAATTTATCATATCCATCTATTTCATTAATTTTCTTATGAATTTCTATTTTTATATCTTCATCACTAACATATTCATCACTTATATGGGTTTCAACTTCAATTAATGATTTATTTGATTTATCATCTTCTTCATCAATGACTTCTTCACCCTTTAAATGCTTAAGTTCTTCATCTATCATTTGCATATACAACTCAATTCCTACTGTATCAACAAACCCAGCCTGCTCCGAACCAAGCAAATCTCCAGCTCCTCTAATAGACAAATCACGCATAGCTATTCTATAACCACTACCCAATTCAGTAAATTCTTTTATTGCTTCTAGTCTTTTAACCGCAATATCATTAAGCATTTTTTCTTTATTGTACATTAAATACGCATATGCAATTCGATTACTACGTCCGACACGTCCTCTAATTTGATACAATTGCGATAAACCAAAATTATCAGCATCATATATTATCAAAGTATTAGCATTACTTATATCAATACCTGTCTCTATAATTGTTGTACATAATAATATATCATATTCATAATTAACAAAAGCTTCCATAACATCTTCTAATTCACGTTTAGACATTTGTCCATGGGCAATTGTTATTCTTGCTTCCGGTACTAAATTATGTAAGTAATTCATTTTACTTTCAATAGAAGCTACTTTATTATACAAAATAAATATTTGGCCTTTACGTGATAATTCTTTATATATAGCATCTTTAACTATCAAGTCATTTTCTTGAATAACATAAGTTTGTACTGGATATCTATTAGTAGGAGGTGTATCTATAATAGATAGATCTCTCAAACCTGATAAAGCCATTTTAAGTGTCCTAGGAATCGGTGTCGCTGATAAAGTCAAAACATTAACATCATTTTTATATTCCTTTATTTTTTCTTTATGCGTTACTCCAAACCTTTGCTCTTCATCTACGATTAAAAGGCCTAATTTAGCAAATTTAACATCATTAGATAATAATCTATGCGTTCCAAAAACCAAATCAATCGTCCCTTTTTCTAAACCTTCTAAAATACGTTTTGTTTCTTTTGAAGAAGTAAATCTATTTAATAAAGCAATTTCAATTGGATAATTTTTAAAGCGTTCTAACGCATTTTCGTATTGTTGCTTAGATAAAATAGTTGTTGGACATAAATAAAAGACTTGCTTATTATTTACTATTGTTTTAAACATAGCACGAAAAGCTACTTCTGTTTTACCAAATCCTACATCCCCACATAACAATCGATCCATTGGAACTTCACTATCTAAGTCATCTTTTATATCATTTATTGCTCGTAACTGATCTCTTGTTTCTGTATAAACAAATTCCGAAGCAAAAACATCTTCTTCTACATAATCCTTAAATGGAACGCTTTTAACACTACTACGAGCCGCATACAGCTTAATTAGCTCTTGGCTAATATCTTTTATCCTATTTCTTAATTCGCGCTTCTTTTTAGCCCAATTTGTACTATTAAGCTTATCTAATTTTGGAATTGATCCTTCCTTACCAGCATACTTAAAAATAGTAGTTATTTTTTCAACCGGAATATAAATCTTATCATTCCCTTGATAATTTATCTGAATATAATCCTTTTTTAAACCATTTTTCGTAAGAGTAATTACTCCTTGATAAATTCCTATTCCATGCTGTGAATGAACAACATAATCTCCTATATTAAGTTGTCCAAAATCTTTAATTTTTTTACCTATTTTATAAGAATTTTTATAATTAATAACACTATTCTTTACTTTTTCAATATCATTAGCAGCAATAACTACATATTTATCAAATACAAAACCATTATTAATTTTTTTATAAATTATATTTATATCACGTTCTATTATTTTATCATTCACAACAACATGATAACTATCTAAAAAAGGCTCTAAACTTCTTAACTGATTCTCATTATTAAGAAAGAATAATATAGTCTTACCGCCAACAATATTTTTATGACAATACTCTCCTAATAATTCAAAATTACTATTAAAATTTTCTATTTCTTGTGATTTATAATTTAATACTCTTCCATTATTTATCGTATCCAACGAATTAAAATACATAATATCATTTATATTTATATCTTCTAACATATACATAAAAGACTTATTACTATCGATATTTTGACTTATTTTATATTCATTAATATCACTAAGTATTTTTTCATATCCTAAATCTATTTGATCTTTATTAATCATTATAACTAATGGATTATTAGCATAATCTATTAAAGAACTAGTTTCTGCCCCTGTAATTTCTGTATATGGTTTAATTATTATTTCTTCAATTTCATTGATAGATAGTTGTGTTGATTCATCAAAATATCGTATCGAATCTACTTCATCACCAAAAAATTCAATTCTGATAGGATGTTCTTCATCTATTATAAATAAGTCTATTATGTAGCCTCTAACCGCATACTCACCCGTCATTGTTACAAGACTTTCTCTCACATATCCGTACTTTTCTAAGATTTCTAAAATTTCATCTCTTTTAATTGTTTTATTTTTATTAATTTTATAATTTAAATTTAAAGAATTATTTTTATCTGGCAAATATCTTAAAAATCCCATTAGGTTAGTAATAATTATAGATTTCTGATCTTTTTGTAAATTTTCTAAAGTTTCTAGTCTTTTTATTTTTAAATCTGGCGAAATAGCTACCGCTACACTTGTTAAAAAATCATCCATAGGAAACAAATTTATTTTACTTTCATAAGTACTTAATAAATCAAAATATGTATTAGCTTCAAAAAGTGTATTCGTTAGAATAACTATATTTTTATTAATTTTTTTAAATAATTCTAACACATAAAAAACATTCAACTCTTTAGTTAATCCATTTACTGACAAACCATTTTCATATTTAAAATAAGCAGATAAAAAATTCATAAAACCCCTACTTTTTATTATATTTTTGCATACATTCTTGAATATCTGTATTGATAAATTCTTCTATTATTTCTTTATATAAATTTGTATTTTTCTTTAATTCGTCAACAATTTCTTTATTTATCTTTCCTAATACATAATCTTTAGTATCTACATTTTTATTATTAGCTATACCTACTTTTAATCTTGGTATTTCATCAGTTCCTAAAGAAGAAATAATTGATTTTATTCCATTATGACCACCTGATGAGCTTTTATATTTTAATTTATATTTTAAAATTGGTAAATCTAAATCATCTTGAATAATTAAAACATCATTATGATCAATTTTAAAGAAATCAGCATATTTTCTAACTGCATTTCCCGATAAATTCATAAAAGTGGTTGGTTTTAACAAAATTGTTTTAATACCATTAATATTAATTTCTTTATAATAACCATTAAATTTCTCTTTCCATCCGTCTTTGCCATAACAATTATCTAGTATTAGAAAACCAACATTGTGTCTAGTATATTCATATTCTTTTCCTGGATTACCTAATCCTACTATTAATTTCATCTAATCACTACTTTCAAATATTCCTTTATAACTACGATGTTTTAAAATATCAACTGGTGGCATTACTTTTAAACTACCCATCTTGCCATTTTTAGTAGCTTTTATTAATACCATTATCGCTTCTTTTTGGTATCCAGCATAAACAAATTGTAGTTTTTTTACTTTAAAATTATATTTAGCTAAACAATCTAAAATTTCTTCTAATCTATCACAGCGATGAACAATATACAATGGAGCTTTATTTTTTAAAATATATTTAGCCGCTGTCATCAAATCTTCTAAATTCATTGCTATTTCATGACGCGCTATCGCTTTTTCTTCATCTTGGTTTATTAAAGAACTATTTTTATCATACTTAAAATATGGTGGATTACAGGTAACCGCGTCAACACTTTCAGGTAAAATAAACTCCAAAGATTCTGTTAAATTAGCATTTATTATGTTTATTTGCGACTCCAAATTATTTTCTCTAACACTCATCCTAGCTAACTTATATATACTTTCTTGTAATTCAAAACCATATATACGTGAATTAGTTTTAGTTGATAAAATCAATGGAACTGGTGCATTTCCAGTACAAAAATCTACTATAGTTCTAGTAGTTGGTTTTAATTCAACAAACTCAGCCAATAAAATTGAATCTAAAGAAAATTTAAACTTATCTTCATATTGATATATTTTTAATCCATCGTAATCAAACAAATCATTTAAAACACTTGCCACAATCTACTTCAAACTCCTTTATTATTCCATCTAAATCTACTTTATATTTTCTATTTAAAATGTCTACACTAACAACTTTAGCACTTGTTCCATCTACTTTTATCGTTTGACCTACTGTTGGCATTCCTTTACTACATCTTGTGTATTCTTCATCTTCATAAGTCAAACAACACAATAATCGACCACATACCCCATTAATTTTTGACGGATTTAATGCGATATTTTGATTTTTAGCCATATTCATTGTAACTGAATCAATATGATTTAAAAAAGTCGAACAACAAAGAGGACGACCACATTGCCCTAATCCACATATAGTTCGTGCTTTATCACGAGCACCAATTTGACGTAGTTCAATTCTTGTTTTATAAATAGATGCTAATTTTTTAGCTAAATCTCTAAAATCTACTCTTTCATCCGCAATAAAATTAAACAATAATTGTTTTTTATCTAGGGTATAAGTTGCATCTAAAAGATTCATTTTTAAATTCAATTCTTTTGCTAAACCTTTTGCTTTGTCTAAAGCTTTGCTAGCTAATCCCAAATTAGTAACATAAGAATCATAGTCTTCATCTGTAGCTATCCTCAAAATATTCTTCATTTCTTCAATTGCAATATTCAATTTTTCTTCTTCAATTCTATGTACTACTTTTCCATACTGGATACCTTTTTCAGTACTAACTACAACATTAGTATTATCTTCAATTATTAAATCATTGCCATTAAAATAATAAACTTTTCCTTCATTTTTTAAAACTACACCATAAACATTATTCATAGTATTTCCTCATTTCAATTACAAACTTATCTAAAATCAATTCAATATTCCCATTACTATTTATATATTTTAATATTTTTTCCAAAAGTTCCAATACTTTTATCATATTATTCTTACTAATTTTATTAAAAACTTCTATCTCACAAGTTACTTTAAAAGTACAAATATCACTAACGTAAATAAATAATTTATTAAAAAATAGTTGCCACTCTATCCTATCATTAAATTGTTTACTCATAACATTTTTATTATATAATAGATCATCTTTATTTTGATAAATGTTATTAAAATATTCATTAAATAAAAGAATATCATTTTCGTCATATACTTTTTTTATATCTTCATAAGACATTGAAAAATTTTGACATCTACTTCTTATTGTAGAAATAACATTCATTTTATTATTTGTTATAAAAAAACCAATTATATTATCGTTAGGTTCTTCTAAAAATTTTAAAATGGTATTTGCACTTGAATCATTAAAATGGTCACAATCATGTACAATATATATATTATAACGTGAAAAAACAGGTTTTGAACTAAATCTTTCCATCATTTCTAGTATTTGATTCTTTTTTATAAAATTACCATCTGGTCTTATTTCAATTAAACTAGGTAAATTACCAGCATCTATAAGATTACAAAGATTGCAATCTTTCTGACACTCTTCAGAATATTCATAAGGACAATTTAATAACTTTATAAGTTGAATTAAATCCTTATAACATTCTAATGAATCATTAGTTTCAAGTAAAAAAGCATGAGCTAACTTATTCTCATGGTAACTTTTTAAAATATTATCAAATTTACTACATTTAAACAAACTATCACATCCTAAATAAATAACTTAAAGATTATCATGGCCATCATTCCAAAAATCCCCAAAAATGAACTTAAAAATATAGAAAAAGCATTGATAGGAATATTAAAATCAATATTTGAAAAAACAATATTTAAGCTATATAAAGAAAAAAAACCTAAACATATTTTTTTAATAATTTTAAATATAACTTTCATCAAATCACCTACAAAAAAATATGTTTAATTATAAAAATTATGAAAGATATTTTCTATCACTTAAAGCACGATCTAGCGTAAGCTCATCTAAATAATCAATTTCTGTTCCCATTGGAATACCATAAGATAATCTAGATATAGCAACATTTTTGCCTTCAAATATTTTTTTCAAGTATAAAGTTGTCGTTTCGCCTTCGATAGTAGACTTTAAAGCTATAATTATTTCTGGTTTTTCTAATTTTTCTACTCTTCTCACCAAACTAGCTATATTAATATCTTCAGGATTAATATCATCTATCGGTGAAATCAATCCATTCAAAACATGGTATACTCCATTATAATTTCCTACTTTTTCAAAAGCAAAAACACTTTTATAGTCTTCTAAAACACATATTACATTGCGATTTCTCAATGGATTACTACAAATATTACACAATTCATCTTCTGTAATATGACCACATTCCTTACATGGATGTAACTTTTCACGAGAATTCACCAATGAAGAAGAAAAATTATTTACATCATCTAAAGTCATATCTAAAACAGAAAGTGCTAATCTTTCAGCACTTTTTTCACCTATTCCTGGTAATTTTCTAAATGAATTTATTAAATCTAACAATACTTTAGGATAAGCCATTACAATAAACCACTTAATTTACCATATGATCCTAGCATAGATGAAGTTTCATCATCAATCTTTTTTAAAGCATCATTCATAGCTAAAACTATCATATCTTGTAAAATTTCTTTATCTTCTTCTTCAAGAGCACCTTCAGCCTTAATTTTTACTGATAAAACCTTTTTACTTCCACTTAATTCAACGTCTACTAATTCTGATGAACCAACAAATTTTTTCTTATCTAATTCTTCTTTCTTTTTAGTTAACTCCTTTTCCATTCTTTGTGCTTGTTGCATAATTGCTTGCATATTCATAAAAATTCCTTCTTTCTATCTATTCTACTTCAAATGAACCAAAAATTTCTCTAGCTACATCTTCAATATCAGAAGATGGCATAATTGTTTGTTCTTCCTTTTTTTCGTCAGAACCTTTTGCTTCATCTATATAATTATATTTTATTTGATTATGAAGATTTAATCTATATTTTTCTACTTCTTTTTTCCATAATTCACTATCTATAGCTGCAAATTTCATGCATTTTGAAGAATATTCCTCATAAAATTTTTCTAAAGTATTAATATTATCATTTATTAAAGAATTAGTTGTATCAACTTTACTCTGAATTAATACATACTCATTTGATGCTGCCAAAATAGAAGTATCAGCTAATAAGGAAACTAAATTACGATCTTTTAACATTAAATAATTCATAAAATCAACCCATGAAGAAGTAATATCCATTTTCTCTTTTTTTGAAGCTGAAACAAAACAATTATTTATTCTTATTTCTGTTGAGAAATAATTTGGCTTGTTAATAACTGTGGTGCTTTCGCTTTTTTTATCAAGAATGTTACTAAAATCTTTTGATGAACTTAAATCACTGGATTTATCGATATTATCAGTCTTTTTTTCTGAAATATTTTTATTTCCCGAGTTGATTATACTAATATTTTGCTCATTTTTTTCATCATTTGAAGTATATTTTAATAAAACCATTTCAATCAAAATATATGGATCAACATTAATATTTATATTACATAAACAATCATTCAAATCAACAATCATTTTATAAATATCTTCAAAATAAAAATCATACTTACATTTTCCCAACTTTATATCAATAGCACATTTTCTCAATTCTAAAATTAATTTTTCTACAAAAACCGCATAATTAGTTCCACTATTTTTAACATTTTCTACTAAGGAAATTAATTTTTCTATATTATTTCCCAAAATACTATCTAATATTTCATCTATCTTCTCAATAGACACAGAGCCGAAATTACTAGATACTTCTTTTAAAGTTATATTATTTCCCAAGCTTGCCAATTGATCAAGCATACCTAAAGCATCACGCATACCACCAGCACTAATTAAAGCAATTTCTTTAATTGCATCTTCTTCAATAGCTATTTTTTCTATTTCAGAAATATATTTTAATCTTTCAATAATTGCAGGCAGATTTACAGGTTTAAAATCAAATCTTTGACAACGAGATAAGATTGTTATTGGAACATCTTGAATATCAGTTGTAGCTAATATAAAGACAACATGAGAAGGTGGTTCTTCTAAAGTTAACAATAAAGCATTAAAAGCACTTGCAGTTAACATATGAACTTCATCTATAATATAAACTTTATACTTTAAAGATGATGGAACTAATTTGACATTGTTAATAAGTTCCCTTATTTCATCTACTCCATTATTAGAAGCCGCATCAATTTCTATAATATCTGGACTTTCTTTAAAAGCCAAACAAGAACTACACTTATTACAAGGATTTCCATTAACTGGATGCTCACAATTTAAAGCTTTGGCAAAAATTTTTGCTGTACTTGTTTTTCCAGTTCCACGGGGACCTGTAAAAATATAAGCATGGGCATTTTTTCCACTAATAATCGAATTTTTAAGCATCGATATGGTATATTCTTGTCCTACTACATTTTCAAAATCACTAGGTCTATATTTACGATACAAAACTTTATACGCCATAATTAAACCTCCTGTTGATAATTATAACATAAAAAAAGAGGTTTATTTAACCAATTACCTCAAATTAGTAAAAAAATTTGTTAATAAATCATGAAATTTCAAAATAATTAAATCATAATTTTGAATATTTCTTTCAGAAATCTTAATGTATTTATTATTTTGATCTATTTGCTTATTTTTTTCTAATAAATAATAAACTTCATCAACTCTTGAATGTTCAATAACTAGTTTGCATAAATCACAAGGATGTAAAGTAACAAGCATTTTGTACCCATTCAACCGCCAATCTTTTATTTTTTTTTCAGCTTTAATTATAGCATTTATTTCAGCATGACCTAAAATATTATGCTTTTTTTGACGATTATTACAAGAATGACTTATAATTTTTCCATTTTTATCAAAAATAATTGCACTAACAGGTATTTCTCCTCTACTAAAAGCTTTTTTTGCATCTTTATATAAAATATTTAAGATATTTTTATCAAATTTCATAAAATCACCCAGAAAAAAAAGTGCACACAAATAGTGATTGATGTGGCTGCTACTTTCCAGTTCTGACCAGGTTACAATATATTTGTTGCACAACCATATATTATCAAAGAGCCAAATATAAGTCAATATTTTTTGTTTTATTTCCCGGGAAATATTATTCACAACCACAATGTTCCACGTGGAACATTGTGAATAACTTAAATTGTAATAAAAATATGCCATATATTAAACAAAATTTTTGCATAAAAAAACAGGAATCGAGATTATAGATTCATCAGCTTTTTAAATCTCGATTCCTATTTCAATACTATTAATTATTAACATTTTCACCAGTTGATGTTTCACGTGGAACATCGTTATCCACAACTTCTTCTTTCAACATATCAACAGTTTCAATCAATTTATTATTATCAACAACCACTCCACTAGTTTCATCAATAATTTCTTCTTCTTTTTCTTTATCAACAAGACTAATCGTCGCAACTGATTGTTCATTTTTTAAATTTATTAATCTGACACCTTGAGTAACTCTACTTAAAACGGATATCTGTTCTAGTGGCATTCTCATTACCATACCAGAATCAGTTATAATAACAACATCAGCATCTGGACGGGCAACTTTAAACGAAGCAATATCACCATTTTTATCAGTAATACTTAAAGCTTTAACACCTTTGCTGCCTCTTTTAGTTTCACGATATTCACTTACATTAGTTTGTTTTCCATAACCTTTTTTTGTAACTATTAAAATAACATCATCGTCATTAGCAACTTCAGCACCAATACATTCAGCACTATCTAGTTCTATACCTTTAACTCCTGACGCTGTTCTTCCCATTATTCTAACTTCGTTTTCATTAAATTTAACCATTCTTCCATTGCTTGAACCCAACATAACTATACTATTGCCATTTGTTTTTTTAACAGCAATTAACTCATCATCTTCACGCAAAGTTATACAAATTTTACCACTTTGACGAATATTTTTGAATTCCTCTAATAATGTCCTCTTAACAATACCAGCTTTTGTTACAAAAATCAAGTTATCTCCCTCAGAAATATCTTCTTTACATATTTTTATTACAGAATTAACCATTTCATCTTTTTCAATTTGTAATAAATTTACAATTGGAAGACCTTTTGATTGTCTACTATATTCAGGAATTTCGTATCCTTTTAACCTATAAACTTTACCTTTATTAGTAAAGAATAAAACATCATCATGAGTATCAATATTAATTAAGTGTTCAACAAAGTCCTCATCATTTGTTGACATACCTTTGATGCCAACACCACCTCTATTTTGTGATTTAAATGTATCTGAAGTAGTCCTCTTTATATATCCTTTATGAGTTAAAGCAATCATAACATCTTCATTAGGTATTAAAGATTCATCTTCTATATAATCTATTGCTGTCATATCAATTTTAGTACGTCTTTCATCACCATACTTATTTTTGATTTCTAACATTTCTTCTTTAATTATAGCAAGAACTTTTTCTTCACTAGCTAAGATGGCTCTAAATTCGTCTATTTGTCTCAACAAATCAGCTAATTCTTCTTCTATTTTATTTCTCTCCAAACCAGTTAAGCGACGTAATCTCATTTCTAAAATAGCAGTAGCTTGTACATCATCTAACCCAAATCTAGTTTTTAAACCATCTTTAGCTTCTTGATCACTTTTTGAAGCCCTAATTAACTTAACAACCTCATCAATATTATCAAGAGCTATTTTTAATCCTTCTAGAATATGTGCTCTATCTTCAGCTTTTTTTAGTAAAAATTTAGTTCTTCTAATAATTACTTCTTTTTGATAATCAACATATTTTACAATTATGTCTCTTAATCCTAAAGTTTTTGGCGTACCTTGATCAAGCATTAAAAATATAATACCAAAATTTGATTGAAAATCAGTATGTTTATACAATTGATTTAAAACAACTTGTGGATTAGCATCCTTTTTCAACGTAATAGTAATCTCTATACCATTTTTTAAATCAGTATGATAATCAGATATTCCATCTATAACTTTGTTATGCACAAGGTCAGCAACTTTATTTTTCAAATCTAAAGTATTAACATTGTAAGGAACTTCTGTTACAACTATATAATGTCTACCATTTTTCTCTTCAATAGTTGCTTTACTCCTAATAGTAATAGATCCT
>ULMG01005113.1_pt1 | contig 43848 bp, 37 predicted proteins | sample 1951601 | NCBI WGS metagenome assembly ULMG01 (sample SAMEA4835545, study PRJEB28245) | human gut metagenome | biome: gut microbiome; material: fecal sample | place: Denmark | collected 2008
CCGACTTTAATGGCAGGGTTAGTAGGATTCGAACCTACGAGTGACAGGGTCAGAACCTGTTGCCTTACCACTTGGCAATAACCCTATTGCCATATTATTATACTACATTGCAATGGAATTTGCAATTTTTTAATCTATTTATTTGTAACTTCAATTAGTTCATAATTTTTTGAGCCAATGCCTAGTTTTTCAGCACTTTCTATTGTATGAATACCGTTACGACTTTCTACACGTTCAATAAATTGAGCTTTGCCTGGATCATTTGAGTTATATACTAAATCTATACAAGCTTGGTCAATGGCAACAGGGTCAGTTGAAATTAAAACACCGATATCTTTAATACATGGGTCTTCTGCAACCGCGCAACAGTCACAATCTACCGACATATTTTTCATTATATTAATATAAACAATTTTTTTGTTGAAGTAATTAATAACTGAGCTTGCCGCATCAGCCATTGATTCTAGGAATTTATCATGGTTGGCAGTCCAAAGATCTTCTGGTTTTCCACAGCCATGAATGTATGCTTTACCATAAGATGAAGCAACCCCAATTGATAATTGTTTTAGTGCTCCGCCATATCCACCCATTGGATGACCTTTAAAGTGTGAAAGTACTAACATTGAATCATATTTTTCAATGTCTTTTCCTACATAATTCTTTTTAATTACTTTACCATTAGGAATTTCTAATACTTTATCTGGTCCTTCTGCATCTAATAAATCAACTCGATAACTATTTAACCATCCATGTTTATCTAAAGTTTCCATATGTGCCTTAGTTGTATTTCTACCGCCTTCATACGCGGTGTTACATTCTACTACGGTTCCCTTTACTCTTGCGACAATATGTTTAAACCAATCTGGTCCCAAAAAGTTTTGATTACCAGGTTCACCAGAATGTAATTTTACTGCCACATTTCCTTCAAGTTGTACACCTAATATATCATATAACTTAACTAATTCATGACTATTAAGGTTTTTTGAAAAATAAACAATTGATTTCACAGTATCTTCCTTTCTTTTAATTATTTTATTATCTATCTAAATAATTCGATGCCTTCGCAAGTTCATCGGTAATTTTTAGACGTTGAGGACAAACTTTTTCACATCTATGACACTTAATACAAGTATTTGCTTGACCTGATTTAGTTGTATTGATTAAATTTTTATACATTTCTTTGTATTTATTATTGATACCCATAATAAGTGCTTGATTATAAATTTTAAATATTTCTGGTATTAAGATATTCTTTCGACATTCACTTACACAATATTTACAATTTGTACAACCAATTGATGATTTTTTAATTAATTTTGTTTTAATTTTGCTGATTAATTCGTATTCCTCATCACCTAGTTTAACAAAGTCTTTAAATGTATTAATATTGTCTTCTACTTGTTCTTTATTACTCATTCCAGATAATACCATAACAACACCATCAAGGGAACCAGCATATCTAAGTGCTAAAGAAGAAAAAGAATTGGTTTGATGATATTGTTCAAATAGTTTTGCGATATCATCATCAAAATTAGCTAAAATGCCACCTTTAACTGGTTCCATAACAATAATATTTTTATGATATCTTCGACATATTTCATAATTATGTCTTGAAGCTATTATTGCATTATCCCAATCTAAGTAGTTTATTTGTAATTGGACAAACTCAACTTCGGGATGATTAGCTAAAATGTTTTCAAGTAAAGCAGGTGAACCGTGGAATGAAAAGCCAAAGTGTTTGATTAAACCTTTCTTTTTTAGTTCTTGACAGAAATTCCAGCAGTCGTTTTCATTGTATATTTCAATATTTGCTTCTTGTACCGCATGTAATAAATAATAGTCAATATATTCTATTCCTAATCTATCTAGTGATTCTTTAAAGATTTCTTCTTTATCAGAACCCTCTTTTAGTTTCCATGCGGTGAGCTTGTCCGCAATATAGTAATCACTTCGGTTATATCTTTTAACTACTGCTTCTTTAAATGCAACTTCTGAATTTTCGTAAACATATGCGGTATCAAAATAAGTAAAGCCATTACTTAAAAAGTCATCTGCCATAATTTTTACTTGTTCTATGTCGATTTCACCGTTTATTTTCGGTAATCTCATTAATCCAAATCCTAATTTTTTCATTTCTCTTTTTTCCTTTTTATTTGTATTCTGATAAACCCATCCGTTCTCTAACGTGAGTACGATAGAATATACCCCACTCTTTTAAATTATCATCGCTTACTGATACGATATCTGAAGACAATGCTTTAAAAATTGATGCACTTCCACTACTATTTGAAATGTTCCATGCAACATAACTAATATTTAAACTATCTAAATCTTGATACCATTTATTTATGTAATCATTATAAATTGGCCCATCACCAGTATTTTCCATACCTCCATGTTCTGATATGAATACCGGAATGCCTGCTCTATAAGCGCGTTTTACTAATGTAGCATCAGTTCCGTCTCCCGCATAGAAATGATAGCTATACATTATATTAGTGTACCCTTCAAGTGGACTTGCCATAACACTGCTTAAATCTGATGTCCATTTTGGATTTCCAACAAGTACTATCCCATCACTATTTTTGCGAATAGCAGGAATAACTAGGTTTGCATATTCTTTGCAATCTTTCCAAGTCGTTTTTCCTGATGGTTCATTCATTATATCAAATAAAATATTTTCGTAATCTTTATATTTTTCAGTAATTTTACTAAAGAATTCAACTGCTTCTTCTTTGTAGAATAAAGGATTTTCGTCTCTTTCATCTTCTGCACCAAGCATGTGCCAATCAACGATAACATACATATCGAGTTGAGTTGCATATTCAATGCCTTTACAAACTAAATCAAACAATGCGGCTTTCTTACTAGGCGTAGTTACACAATATCCACCCTCACTAGTATATAGTGATAATCTGATTACGTTAATGCCAAAACCATTTCTTAATGATTCAAAAGTTTCATAATTTACGTATCGACCAAACCATTGTAAGCCATGGGTTGAAAGACCAATTAATTGAAACTTTTCACCATATTGGTCAACTAGATCAGGTCCAACTACTTGTAACTTGCCATGGGTTGAAAAGCCATTATTGACATAAGCCATTTTAGATTCACAGTAATCACAATTTTCACATTCTCTATGACGATAACCACATTCAGTACTAGTTGGTTCCTTATCAATTATGTAAACGATACTATGACCAGTTGGTTTTAAGATATTTTCACTTTCATAATCACAGTTATGGCACTTAGTAAATGAACTTCCATATGTTGTACAAGTTACTGGTACAACTATTTCTTCATATAAATCGTGTTCTTTGACCATTTCATCTTCATATAAAAGCTCTTCACATCTTGTACAATATACTTCTACAGTGTATGTGTTATTGCATTTAGCATCTTCTGGAAACTTAATACTTTCTTCATGACCTAAAGGACTTCCTTCTTCAAAACTACAAATTCGACAAATTTTAGGTTTTGTACAAGTAGCTTTCTTAAAAACATGAGTATGTTCGCCTACAGGGTCACCTTCAGTTGCTCCACATCTTTGACAAGTTTTAGGACGCTCGTATGTCGCATCTAGCCAATCATGACCAAGTGCAGTTCCTCTAGTTTCGCCACATTTAGTACAAGTTGAAGGACTTGTACACGTTGCATTACTAAAGTTATGTTCACATGCTTCAATATTGTTCTTTTTGCAACCTGAAAAAAAGCAAATCGTAAGTACTAAAGCAATGATTAAAAATATTCGGTTTTGTTTCATGGTTACTCCTTTTTTATCTATTTATTACTATAATTATAACAAACAAAAGACATTTTGTCGAGGGGAAAACAAAATAAAAAGTAGTTTAAGCTACATTAAAGCCTAAACTACATTATTACTATTTATTTGTATAATTGTCAAAATATCCTTGAACTAGGACAATAGGTGTACCTTTATCACCTGATCCACTAGTTAAATCACATAATGAGCCAATTAAATCGGTTAATTGTCTTGGTGTTGTACCTTCAGAAATCATTTTTCCTACTAAATCTTTTTCTTTTTCAATTATACGTTTTTCAATTGCAATTCTTAATTCTTCACCTTTTAAGTCTTTAAAGTCATTATCAGCTAAGAATTTAAGTTTTAATTCATTTGGTGTACCAATTAAACCTTTAGTGAAAAATGGAGAAACAACAGGATCAGCTAATTCCCAAATTTTACCTTGAGGGTCTTTAAAAGCTCCATCACCATATACCATTACTTCAAAGTGTTTATTAGTTTTTTCATATAATTGTTTTTGAATATCTTCAACAAGATATTGTGAGTCACGTGGGAATAGTTTAACCTTATCTTCAGTTGCTTTGTTTGATCCAAGTAGACCATACTTTTCATTATAGCCGCTTCCATCAACGCTACTTGTAAGTATGTCATCTAAACCCAATACGACTTTTGCCCCTGCATTTTTTAGAATACGTTTTGTTCTATTTCTAGTATGAATATCACAAGTAATGATGCTGTCGGCATATTTTAAGATTGTCTTTGCTTGATTTGCAAAAATAACTTCAACTTCAGCACCCATTTCTTTGATAATACTCATATAGTATTCAACATAATCTACACCAGTAAATTCATGTACATTATGTCCGAATAAATCACGATATTGTTCAAGGGTAAGAACATCTTTATATGGATCGATATTTTTTTCATCTAATTCATCATAAGATATTAAAGAATTACCAACTTCATCAGAAGGATAACTTAACATTAAAACGATTTTCTTTACACCTTTTGCGATACCTTTTAAAAGAATTGCAAATCTGTTACGGGATAATATTGGAAATATTACACCAATTTTTTCACTTTTTACTTTGTTTTTAACATCTGTTGCTATTTGATCAACAGTTGCATAATTTCCTTGAGCTCTTGCTACAATTGATTCAGTAATCGCAACAACATCACGATCATTTAGGGGGAAGTTTTCTTCTTCACTAGCTAGTATGATACTATCAGTAACAATACTTACTAAATCATCGCCTTCTTTAATGATAGGACATCTTACGCCTCTTGATACAGTACCTAATCTTCTACTCATTTTTAACTCCTAATTTGATAATTTGTAATACATTAATTAGGTATTACAATAAATTATATACTAAAAAGTCAAAAATTTAAAGAAAAATGCAATTACCAGTTTCAATATCGTAGATACTACCAATAAATTCAACATTTTTAAATGTTGCAAAAGCTTGTTTTAAATTTAAAACTTCTGCTTTTACATTTAATTCAATTGCTTTATCGTAGTCTTTTTCATTTTTTATATTTTGAGATATTCTTTCAATTAGTTTGTTTACGTATCTTCCACTTGCATGATTTAGGCAAGATGAAATTGCGCCACAGTTTTTATGCCCTAAAACGACCACACAGGTAATGTTTAAATGTTCAATAGCATATTCAATGCTACCAAGCACAAATTCATCAACAATGTTTCCCGCAACACGTACAACAAACAAATCGCCAATTCCTTGTTGAAAAATAACTTCTGGAATTACTCTTGAGTCTGAACAAGTAATAACTAAGGCAAATGGTGATTGACCATTAAGATAAGTGTCTATTCTTCTATTTTTAGAAACATCACCAATTATTCCACCTTTAACATATTGTTTGTTACCATCTTTTAATTTATTTATGATTGTTTCGTTATTCATATTTTATTTCCTTATTATTGTTATAAAAAACTATTGAATAATCAATAGCTTTTTTTTACTTTATTTTAAAATAAGATTAGCAAGGGCTGTTACTCCACCAAGTGCACCGAACACACCAGAAAGGATTGATCCTACCGCAAGGCTATATCCTGCATAAGCAAAAGTTTCCGTATTAGTGCTACCAAATCCAAGTACTTCACCGGTGTATGTTACCGAAGTTATTGTTGGAGTCATAAATACAAGAATTGCGGAAACGATAAAACATACGCATACAACTAAACTTGCTAATTTACGATTCTTAACAAATAATGCAATTACTGAACCTACTAGTGGTATAAATAATGCCACAATTAATAAATAAGACATATTAATTTTTGCACTACCACTTGCAAAGCCTAAAACTGAAGCTGAATTTAAAGTTTTTCCAAAAGCAACTTCAAAACCAGTATAAGTAACATCTGAACTATTATCAGATTTACTAATAACAAATGGCAAGAATGCCATAACAACTACAAGCACTGAAAATGCTAAATACAAATATTTTGCATATTTTGATGCAGCACTTTTTTTCTTTTTTGATTTACCCATTTTTATTTCCTCCTTAGTTTTACCATATTTTACCATAAACTTTAAAATAATAAAACGACAATACTCTATAATTTGTTGATTCTTATTTTGAGTAAATTACTTTACCTAGTTGCATATTTTCTTCATTTCTAAATTCTAATAATTCTGATATTGTTACAAATTCAAATCCTTGTTTTTTTAAGTCATTAACAATAATCCTAATTGCTTCCTCATTAAAATTCTTGAAATCGTGGAATAGTAAAATGCCATTTTCTTTCACTTCTTTTTCTACTCTTTTAATGATTGTTTTAGTATCACAACACTGCCAATCTAGTGAATCAGCATTCCAAAGAATAGTTGGAAGTTTGATGTTATTTAAAATTTGCTTGTTAACTAATCCATATGGAAACCTAAATAGTCTCGGATATCTTCCGATTGTTTTAAAGACAATTGCTTGCGTTTTTTCAATTTCTTTTAATCCTTGCTCAAGCGATAATTTCCTAAAATCAGGATGTGAATATGAATGATTTCCTATTTCATTGCCATGATCATTTATGTATTTTAATTCATCTGCATATTTTTCAACATTACAGCCTAATACAAAAAAAGTTGCTTTTATGTTTAACTCATCTAATAAATTAACTATTTTTTTACTATTAAAACTTGGCCCATCATCAAAGGTTAAAGCAACTACTTTTTTGTTTGTAATACTAGTAATATTTTCACCTAGATAAGTACTTGAATATGCAAATTTAACTTTTTCTACATCGCTATTTGTGATGTATGTTGATAAATATGCTACAATTTCATCGTTGTTAATAACAACATTGATAAAGCCTGAATCATTACTATTGATGTTATATTTGTTTTTCAATACACTATTTATTTTGGTAATAAGGTTATTATTGAAATAAACTCTTTTTTTGGTATTGACATCATAAACATAAGATTTAGTAATTTCGTTATTGTTAAATTTATAAGTAATTAAATAACTTATATAGTTTTTACTAACAAAACTTTCATATGTAGTTTTGGGAATAGTATGATAATTACTTTCAATCGTATCACAAGTTAATTTCATTGTTTCTTTTAGTTGCTCATCAACTTCATTATTGATACTTGGGTAATTAATTTTTGAGTTATCTTTAATTATTAATTCTTTATTTTCAACGTTGATTTCTTTTTTTGGTTCAATATTATTTTTACATGAAAAGATAAAAAATGTAAAAATTAATAATATTAATATTCTTTTTTTCATATTTGTATTGTTTGTTATATTTTAATTTTTAAACAAAGAAAAAAATGTTAAACCGAAATTTAACATTTTCTTCAAAAGTTATAAAGTTATTTTGTCATTTTTACAATTGATATTGCATCGGAAATAGTTTTTTCGTATGCTTCCATACCATATTTATCTACTTCAGCTTTGTTCTTTTCACCATGGGTTAAGCAACCAGCACCACCGATACAACCACCAAGGCAAGCCATACCTTCAATGAAGTTGCCATCTAATAAGTTTTTGTTTTTCTTTAATAGAGCAATCTTACATTGTTCGATACCATCGCAAGTAACAGCTTTTAGGTCAAAATCAGTAATATTGTTTTCTTTAAGTGCTTCTTTTACAGCATCAGATAATCCACCTGATCTTGCAAAAATTCTTCCATAGTATGAAGCATTATCAAGAATATCTTCTTCAAAAGTAGTGATATCAAATTCTCTACTATCGAATAATGCTTGTAATTCTTCAAATGTTAATACATTATCAACGTATTTCTTTACTTCTTCTTGTTGTATTTCTTTTTTCTTGGCTGTGCAAGGACCAATGAAAATTACTTTACAAGTTGGATCATTTTCTTTTAGATATTTGGCAATTGTTGCCATTGGAGATAAATTATGAGAAATATGTTGTACTAAATTAGGAAATTCGTTTTTAATGTATGTAACGAATGCAGGACAACAACTACTAGTTAGGAATCCTTTTTCTACTAATTCAAGTGATTCAGTATGTGCTACCATATCAGCACCTAGTGCAGCTTCTACTACGGTGTAAAAGCCTAATTTCTTTAGTGCGGTGATAACTTGGCCAAGTTTAGCGTAGTTAAATTGACTTGATATTGATGGAGCAACTACGGCATATACTTTGTATTTTTCGTTATTGTTGCTTTTCTTCAAAATATCAATTGCATCAACAATCATTGATTTATCAGATATTGCGCCAAATGGGCATTGATATACACAAGCACCACAGGCAATACATTTATCATCGTTGATTTTTGCTTCTTTGTTTTCACCCATTGAAATAGCTTTAACTTTACAAGCAACTTCACAAGGGCGTTTATAATTGTGAATGGCACTATAAGGGCATACTTTTGCGCAAGCGCCACATTCAACACATTTTGTTTTATCAATATGTGCTACGTGATTATCATCAAAAGAAATGGCACCACGTTTACATGCGTCTTCACAGCGGTGAGCAAGACAGCCACGACATGCGTTAGTTACTTCATAACCACCCATTGGGCATTCATCACACGCTATATCGATTACTTCGATAACGTTTTTGTTGTTACGATCGCCACCCATTGCAACTTTTACTCTTTCAGCAATAATTGCACGTTCTTTGTATACGCAACAACGCATAGTTGGAACCTTACCAACAATAATCTTTTTAGGAATATCTAAAATATTTTCAGTAAGGGTATTATCCCAAGATTCTTTTGCTACTTCTTTTAGCACTTGATATTTTATATATTGAACTTTTGTATCAAATTTTTTCATTATATCACCTTTAGAAATAACTAACCTTAATTCGTTTTCCCATTAATTTTAGATACTTGGTTAGTTCTTCAACTAAATTCATTTTAATATTGAAATTAATTGGTAAATCAGGATTTTGGTGAGCAGGGTTTATTGCACGACCAACATAGAAATTAATATCAGTAGCCTCTTCAAATAATAATCTACTAATTAAAGAAGCACCGTCTTTTTTGAAACACCAATCATCATATAGTTTGTTTTCACCAACATAATCTTTGGCATATTCTACTACTTTGTTTATTGTTATTACGCCTTCAGTTACTAAATCAACGCCTTCGATTTCGGCAGTTGGTGGAACATCAGAGTTTTCAAAGTTCAATGAAGCTCTTATTGGTTTTCCTAGATATTTTGCGGCAATAGATGATGTTGTACCACCACAAACAATATGTTTACCTTCTTTGGCAAAGAATAGTGCCATCATACGGTCATTATCATTACGATCCGATGGAGGACCAAATAAAATATTTACTGGTTCACGTTTCCTAATCTTTATGATGCAAGCAGTCGCATCATCACCAGGTTTTCCACCATACAATCGATTACATTCATCAATCAACATTGTTGACATTGTTTTGGCAGTATAACCACCACAATTGATAACTCTTATATAATTGGCAATATCAGATAATTTCCAACCAAAGTTATAGGCAATTCCTATACCTGCATGAGGACATCCATCACTCATTGATGCAAGTACATCACCTTCTTGTAGTCTTAATTGGGTTTTATAAATTTTCTTACCACCCATTATTAATTCTGTTTTAGGATAATTGTAGACTTCATCATTTCTAATTAGGATGATTTGCGGATTGTCATATTGGATTAATTCGGCTTCTTCATTATTCTTTATGTGAATTATTGAGAAAGTTGAATATGCAACCCCACGTACTGAACAAATTGGTAAAGTAGCAGCAATCGTATCTACACAAGATTCTAGTGATAATCCTGCTGAAATCATTGTAGAAATGATTTTAGAAGTTAATGTAGATAAAATACTCGCTTTTACGCCACTTCCTAAACCATCTGCAAGTACGATAATTGTTGATCCATCTTCTTGTTCAATAATATCAATGTGGTCACCACATAACTCTTCACCATAGTGGTTAATGCTTTTGTAACCAATATCTGCACATAAATTATTCATCGCTAATAGACTCCTTTAATTTAGTTAAAGCAATCTTAGTTTCCGCTGCCGTTTCACCTAATAATGAAGCAATTTCTTGAACAATACGCATTTGTTTATCAACAACTTTATCCGCAATTTCTACCGTTTGTTTACTGATTGTCTCTTTCTTTTCTTTTTCAAGAGCTGCTTCAGTTACATCACGCATAATGCAAATCATCATATGATAGTTAGTATCATAAATTATGCTTTGTTCTACGTATTTATCATATTCGGCTAAATATACTTTTTCATTACGAATATTACGCTTAGTTTCTAAAACTTTAGTAAAAGGTACTGGATCTAATATTCTTACAACTTGGTCACCTAAAATATCTGAATCATTTCTAATATTCATAATCTTTTTAGCTGCACCATTGATTTGTTGTACTTCTAGTTTTTCATTTACTACAATTAATCCATTAGGGGTATTACTAACGATGCAATCGGAAAAGCTTTCTGCTTTTTCTTTTAAATATGGAAGGCACATCGAAATTTGCGCTTTTCCTTGATATATTGCGACTGCTTTTTCACGACATGTATTGTATCCACAAGAACCACAGTTTAGTTCATCACTTGGTTTTGTTTTATTCATTTGTTTTAGAATTTGGGTTATTTCTTCTTCGCTTGGTTTGTTATTATCTATTTTAATAGGAGAAAAATTTTTATAATAGTACATCTTATCAAGTTGTTCTACATCAAAATCTTTAGCACTAGCGTAGTGGCTTACTAATAGATAGTCTTTGATATGTGAACAATGATGTTTTTCGATAATAGGACCAGCTATACAACTTCCAACACAAGCTGACATTTCAATAAAACATTTTGAAATTTTACCACTTTCAATATCTTTTAATGCCGCAATACAATTTTCAACCCCATCTATGGCCATGTATGTGTAACCTTTTGCATCACATTCCATAGTTTTTAGGATACCACCGGTAGTAGGGAATAATCTAGTTTTACCTTTTGCGATTTCCTCACTATCTTGAGTTTGTTCAATTACAATTCCTTCTTCTTTTAACCAATTTGATAATTCTTCAAAGGTTAAAACACAGTCAACAATTCCTTCATAGCGATCTGCTTCATCTTTTTTAGCAACGCAAGGGCCAATGAATATTGTTTTTGCGCCAGGAATTCTTTTCTTAATATCGCTACAATGAGCTTGCATAGGGCTCATTACATTAGCTAAATATTGTAATTCATTAGGAAAGTATTTTTGAATTAATAAATTTACTGAGTGACAACATGAAGAAATCAATATTTCGTGATTACCTTCGTTTAATAAGCGATCATATTCGTTTTTTACAAATGTAGCACCTATAGCGGTTTCTTCAACATCATAGAAGCCTAATTTCTTTAAAGCATTACGAATGGCTTCTATACCAATTCCGTTATAATTAGCTATAAATGATGGCGCAATACTAGCAACAACTGGTGCTTTTGACATTAGTAGTACTTTAGCTTTTTCTACACCATCAACAATTTCTTTGGCATTTTGAGGACAGATTACAAAACATTGTCCACAAAGAATGCATTCATTATCTATAATATGTGCCTGATTTGCCGAAAATCTAATTGATTTTACTGGGCAGTGTCTTATACATTTATAACAGTTTTTACAATTTGATTTCTTTAATGTTAGGTACTTAGACAATTTACTCACCTCAAATTAATTTAAATATGGAACTATTTTTTCATTCCAAAATTTTTCAATTTCATCAACAGTAACACCTGTGTAAACTTGATCATTAACAAAGATAGTAACACCGATACGGTTACATTTTCCCGCACAGAAACTTCCTGATAAAATAATCTTGTCCCACAAGTCTTCTGTTTCAATTTTTTTGTTTATGTATTCAACAATATCGGGAGCATGCTTTAAAAAGCATGAACTCCCAATACAAACTTTTACTTCTACCATTATTTTAATTTTTCAACAACATTCTTTTCGAAGAATTCGTTAACTTGGTCGGGTGTTAAAGAGAATAATTCATCATTTACTTTAACGCAAACACCATTTTGACATTTTCCCATGCAGAATGTTCCGCTTAATTCAACCTTATCATTTAAATTGTTTTTTGCAATTAAGTATTGTAGTTGTTCAACAACTTGTCTTGAACCTTTAATATGGCATGAGCTACCAATACAAACAGTAATTTTAATCATTTTCTATTCCTCCGTTTTTTATTCGTAATCTACAACATTAACCCAAGAAAGTAAGAACTCTCTTTCTTTTTCGTTACCCTTAACTGATTGAGAAGCAGCAACGATTGGCAACCATTTTTGAATGTCTTTTTTAGTAACATTTCCTTTTTTAGCATATAAATCAAGATACTTTTCCGCACTTGTAATGTCACCTGATAGCCAGAATAATAAGTAAGTTCTTGCGGCATCAGCACATGGATTACCTTGAGTAGCATGTGACCAGTCGATAATATATGGTTTATTATCTTCAGAGATTATGATATTTGAAGGGTTGAAGTCACCATGGCAAAGTGAATTACCCTTTGGCATACTTTCAAGTCTTGTATGCAAATCATATTTAGTTGTTGAAGCAATGTCAGCCATATTAATCTTACGATTCATCTTGTCTTTTAATTTAGTTAATAAAGGGCAAGTATTTTTTTGAGTAGCTAATTGAATATCTACAAATTGTTCAAGATATTGATCTTTCTTTTCTGGATATTTTTCCATTAATTGAAGAAGAGTATATCCTTTGATATATTCAGTTATAATAGCCCATTTACCATCAATCATAGTAACTTCTTTGATTTTTGGTACATTAATAGGTAATTCTTCTACTCTAGCTTGATTTAATGCTTCATTTAAAATGTCGGCTTTTGAGTATTCTTTATTAAATACTTTTACACAATTGTTTTCATCACAATAAATTGTTTTTGCATTTCTAATAGCAATAATTTTTTCAAGATTCATATTCTTCTCCTCACTTTCTATTTATTAATCGTTCTGTTCTTTTTATATGCACGTTTAAAATCATTTTTATCTTCAGGAATATAACTTTCTAGATCTTGAACTGGAACAGGTTTTTCAACAAATTCTTTACCATAATAAGCATTTAAGTACATTTGTTTGATTTCACTCATTAATGGATAACGAGGGTTAGCACCTGTGCATTGGTCATCGAATGCTTGTTCTACCATTGCGTCAAGTCTATTTAAGAAGTCTTTTTCATCTGGAACATAATCTTTAATAGTAGGTTTAATACCAATCTTAACTTTTAATTCATCAATAGCTTTGATTAAATTGTTAACTTTTTCTTCGTCAGTATTTCCACCAAGACCTAAATAATCAGCAACTTCTGCATATCTTTGCATTGTGTGAGGGTGATCATATTGAGGGAATGTACCCATCTTAGTTGGAACTTCGGCAGAATTGAATCTAATTACTTCATCTAACATCAAGGCATTAGCAACACCGTGAGGTAAATGATGGAAGGCACCAAGTTTGTGAGCCATTGAGTGACATACACCTAGGAAGGCATTTGCGAAAGCCATACCAGCCATTGTTGCGGCATTAGCCATCTTTTCACGAGCAACAGGGTCATTAGCACCATTGTTGTAAGCTCTTGGTAAGTATTCGAATATCATCTTTAATGAACGTAAAGCTAAACCATCTGTATAGTCAGTAGCCATAATAGATGCATATGCTTCTAAGCAGTGTGATACAGCATCGATACCTGATGCAGAAGTTAATCCTTTAGGAGCTGTCATATGGAAGTCAGCATCAACGATTGCCATTTTAGGAAGTAATTCATAGTCAGCTAATGGATATTTAACACCAGTAGTTTCATCAGTGATTACCGCAAATGGTGTAACTTCTGAACCTGTACCTGCAGATGTAGGAACAGCGATAAAGTAAGCTTTTTCACCCATCTTAGGGAAAGTATAAATACGTTTACGAATATCCATGAAACGCATTGCCATATCTAAGAAGTCTACTTCTGGATGTTCATATAATACCCACATAATCTTGGCAGCGTCCATTGCAGAACCACCACCTAATGCGATAATGCAGTCAGGTTGGAATGATTTCATTTGTTCAGCACCACGTTTAGCACATGCTAATGTTGGGTCTGGTTCAACATCAAAGAATACTGTGTATTCCATATTCATTTCTTTTAATTTTTCAATAATAGGGTTAGCATTTCCGTTTGTATATAAGAATTTATCTGTTACGATGAATGCACGTTTCTTATGCATAACATCTTTTAATTCTTGAAGTGCTACAGGTAAGCAGCCTTTTTTGATGTATACTTTTTCTGGAGCTCTAAACCAAAGCATATTTTCCCTTCTTTCTGCGATAGTTTTAATATTTATTAAGTGTTTTACACCTACGTTTTCAGATACACTATTTCCACCCCAAGAACCACAACCAAGTGTTAGAGATGGAGCAAGTTTAAAGTTGTAAATATCACCTATACCACCTTGAGATGAAGGTGTATTAACAAGAATACGGCAAGTCTTCATACGTTTTGCGAATTCTTCTAATTTAGCTTGTTCAGTAATAGGGTTTAGATAAATTGAAGAAGTATGTCCATAACCACCATCAGCAATTAAATGTTCTGCTTTTGCAAATGCATCTTCGATATCTTTAGCACGATACATTGCTAGAACTGGTGATAATTTTTCATGAGCAAATTCTTCTGATAATTCAACTGATTCAACTTCACCAATTAAAATTTTTGTGCCTTCTGGAACAGTTACACCAGCAAGTTCAGCAATTTTAGCGGCTTTTTGACCAACAATCTTAGCATTAAGTGAACCATTGATGATGATAGTCTTTCTAACTTTGTTAAGTTCTTCTTCATTTAAGAAGTAGCAACCACGTTTCATGAATTCACATTTTGCAGTTTCATAAACACCATCTAATACGATAACTGATTGTTCAGATGCACAAATCATACCATTATCAAATGTCTTAGAATGAATGATTGAGTTAACAGCTAAAACGATGTCAGCAGAATCATCAATAATTGCAGGAGTGTTACCAGCACCTACACCAATTGCAGGTTTACCAGAAGAGTAAGCAGCTTTAACCATACCAGGACCACCTGTTGCAAGGATAACGTCTGCTTCTTTCATAACTGCATTAGTTAATTCCAAACTAGGTACATCTATCCAACCGATAATGTCTTCAGGAGCACCAGCTTTTACAGCAGCTTCAAGAACTACTTTTGCGGCAGCAATAGTAGAGTTCTTTGCTCTAGGGTGTGGACTAATGATGATACCATTTCTTGTCTTTAAAGCAAGTAAAGTTTTGAAGATAGCTGTTGATGTTGGGTTAGTTGTAGGAACGACTGCAGCAACGATACCCATAGGTTCTGCAACTTTCTTTAAACCATAAGCTTTATCTTCTTCAATTACACCGCAAGTTTTTACATTACGATATTTGTTATAAATGTATTCTGAAGCGTAGTGGTTTTTAATTACTTTATCTTCAACAACACCCATACCAGTTTCTTCAACTGCCATTTTTGCAAGTTCAATACGTGCCTTGTTAGCTGCAAGTGCGGCATTTAAGAAAATCTTATCTACTTGTTCTTCTGTATATGTAGCATATACTTTTTGAGCTTTTTTAATTTTTTCTAATCTAGCTGATAATTTTTCTAAACTATCAACAATTTCATAATTTTTTTCCATGTAAATTACACTCCTTTTCAATTATTATTTATTTCGACAGCTAATGTTATTAGTAGTGATACAATATCAACATTTCTTATTTTTACATCATTTGGTATATTTAATTTTTGATCTGTAAAATTAAGAATTCCCTTGACACCACAATTTATTATTTCATCACATACACTCTGAGCACTATCATGAGGTACACAAATTATTGCCATTTTAACATCATTCGTTAAACAGAAGGATGACATTTCATCAATTGATAAAATCTTTTTATCGTTGATTGTCCTTCCAATCTTTTCAGGACTATTATCAAATATTCCTACTATATTAAACGAATTTTCGTTAAAACCATGATATTTTGCAAGTGCACTTCCTATTTTACCGGCTCCAATTATCACAACATTGATAAGTTTATCATCAAAGATTAACTTGTTCAAATCGGATTTTAGATTACTAACTTGATATCCAACTTTAGGTTTACCCTTTCCGGATATTAGATTTAAATCTTTTCTAACCTGAACTTCACCTAACCCTAATTGTTGGGCAATTGTTGTTGATGATATTAGACCGTCTTCATCTATTTTATTCAAATAGTTCAAATAAATAGGGATACGTTCTATAACAGACTTAGGAATTGTTTTATAAATCATATCTTTAACTACCTTTCGCTAACATTATACTACATTTTTCAAATATTTGCAAATATCAAAAAAGTATATCGATATATCAATATCGATATACTTTTACTTTTTAGAGTAAAATTAATTAATATTACGCTTACTTTCACAAAGTTTTGTAATGAATTCTTGATCCAACTTACTAAGTTTATAATTAGAACGATAAATTAACAAATCTTTATATTCCTTAGTATTATCTATACATTCTTTTTGAACTAATCCATAACGGTCTAACAATCTTTTCGATACTGGCGAAACCCACATAAAGGTTTCTTCATTGTTTGCAAGTAGTTCAAATTGGCTAGCTCTTTCAAAAACAAAAATTCTTCTACTTACTTCTTCTGATAATTCTGTTTTTACCAATTCATTGGTTGAAAGTGATGGAACATACGGATCACCATGAGCAATTTCAATAAAATCCTTTAAATCAGAATAATGGATTTCTTTGTTTTCCGCAAGCGCACTATTTTTATTAAAGATTAAAACATATTTAAATTGATTAATCAATTCACATTTTAATTCTTTCTTTTCAATAATGTCTTTAAAATAGCGATCATGATTAATATAATAACGTAAAATACCTAAATTGTATTCTTCATTTATTACATTGTTTATAACTCGATAAGCATTAGTTTCTTTATAATATACTTCAGCGTTATCAATATTATTTAGACATTTTGAAAATTCAACAAAGGCATCAGAGATGTAACTTGCTCTTGGAACGGATATTGAAAAAACATTTTTCTTTTTTTGATATTTAAATATCTTTTCCATATCATCAATTTGTCTTAAGATTCTTTTCGCATAGTGGATTAATTGTTCACCTTCAGGTGTAACAATCATCCCTTTAGAATTACGCTCAAAAATAGTGATGTTAAGGTCGCTTTCTAGTTCCTTGATTGCTCTTGAAACATTAGGTTGAGCAACATATAATTTTTCAGCTGCTTTACTGATTGAACCGGTTTCTGCCACCATTATTGCATATTTTAAGTGTAAAAAATTCATATTTCCTCCTACATCACTTTATTTAGATGAACTTTACCATCTAAGTCTTTCCATGTTATATTATTATCTTCAATAATCATATAACCATGATAACCATCTTCTTTAGGAATTGATACTGAACCACAATTCATATAAACGATATCATTTATTTCTTCAAAGCATTGAACATGAGTGTGACCACATAATAAGATATCACCTTTATTTAGGGGTGGTAAATTATTTTTATTGTAGAGATGTCCATGAGTAACAAAAATAGTCTTTTTACCTATGGCAAGTAGTAAATAATCGGCTAATATTGGAAATTTTAAAACCATTTGGTCAACTTCACTATCACAGTTACCACGTACACTAACGATTGGTGTTGTTAACTCATTTAACATTTTGATTACTTCTTTAGGATTATAATCTTTAGGTAAGTCGTTTCTTGGACCATGATACAAAATATCACCTACTAAAATAATGCGATCTGGCATTTCTTTATTTATACGTTCTAGGAGTTTTTTACAATAAAATGCCGAACCATGAATATCTGATGCAATAAATATTTTCATAATAATCACCTACTTTTCATATTATACCATATTTTAGTTTATTTTAAAATATATTTGTTTTGTAAATCAATAAAAAAACTGACCTAAGAAGGTCAGTCAAGGTTATTTTTGAATAATAAAGAAATTTGTTGCGGCAAGAGTAGCAAATGAAAAGTCTTTTGCGCCATATTGTTTTAGTGTATAAGCAAAACCAGGATTTGCTTCATTACCTATCAAAGCATTTGCAACCGTATTACCAATTAAAAGATTTAAATCTTCAGCTGAACCAATTTTGAAAACAAAATCTAAAGTATTAAAGAAATCAGCTGTATCAGATGATTTTAAATTGTTAATAGTAATATATTTATGTAATACACTATATGAAAAAGCCGTTTCACCTTTTTGGATTGTTACGGTTGAAGAAATATACAATTTCTTTGGCGCATATTTTTTCAAGAAGTTAAAGGGAAACTTTTTAGCATTATCAAATAATGGTGTTAAATCTAATTCTAATATTATATTTAGATCAGCACTTCCATCATCTTGTACTTGGTAAATTTCTAATTCAAGTATTTTAATAGCAACTTCTTTTCCAGCAACGCTAATTTTCCCCCCAGTTTGTTGGTGTAAAATGATTTGAGCAAGGGCTCCAAGTTGTTGTGATGAAATCATCATAAACTTATTTAATGTTAAATCACTCTTACTAAGATTTACGGTATAACCATTATAGCCAGTTCCTTCTTCATAGGTTACAAAATCAACAATTGATTTGTCAATTTCGGTTTTAGCATCACTATAATCATTATCTTTAATTGGGAACATGCATAAATCTTTTTGATCAACTTCTTTACTAAGAGTCTTTAACTGACTCACCGTATTAAATAAATCAATGTTATAAGTTTTACGAACATAAACATAGCCAACAACAATGGCAATAGCAATTAGTCCAACTAAAGCAATTAAGTTAATAATTAACCTTTTTAATAATTCCATAAATACTCCACTTTCTCTAGGTGCGCTAGGATTTCTCATTTTCTTTCATCATTTTTCTTATTATTGACATTTTTTATCTAAATATACTAAATTATATATTTTTAATTAGATAAGAAACGACTTCCTTAATAAGGAAGTCATTTAATCTTCAACCCATCATAGACATTATACTACATTGTCTTATCTAAATCAAGCAAATATAATTTTTATCTATAGTTCATTATTAATTTCAGCATTACAAATAGCTATTTCTAAATTGCCATTTTTTACTCTAAGTTCATCAATAAAGTCTTTTTCAAGTATATCTTCTTTTAAACAACATCATACTTTATTTTAATTAAACTTCCTAAATTAGTAGTTTTAATACTTTGAATTTTATGATAATTTGTGTATTTGTTTATAGGCTGTGCCATATTTAGAAAAAGATGTTTTAAAGATTTTCTCACTTGATAAGTATTTTGCAAGATCATAAGGAATTGAAAAAGGTACTTTAAGTTCCATCGATACTAAATTATTTGGTAATAATTTAATACCACTAATTGATGGTAACAAACTAACATTTTCAGTTTGATACTTTATATTAGTATCAAAAGTTATTCTAATTTGTTTATCAGTTTTAAAATAATATGCTCCTCTTTCATATGATAAAAACATCTTAGGAGTTAATCCGTCATAAAAGTCATTAAAGTATTTAATTTCTTTATCAATTTGGGTTTCAGCACCCCCTAAAAAGCTATTATTTAAAATATATTTATAAGCAATTTTTTCCCTTCTTTTATAGGCAATATAATCATATTTTTTCTTTAGTTCAACATACACACTACTATCTAAAGTAGGTTTATTATATGAACGAATTCTTAACTTTTCTTTATAAATAGGCTTTTCAATTAATTTTCTAATTAGTTCAAAATTATCAGTATCGTAATAAACATTGTAAATTGTGCTCTTATAAAACACATCTTTTTCAACCTTATCGCTTAAATAATTCATTAAGTTAATATACTGATTTATGGTAATTAGATATTTTATTTTATGTCTTTTAAAACTTTTTTCCATACTTATCACCTTTTCTAAACAAATTATAACATCTAAAACTTAAACATACTTTAAATTAAAAAATAAAAAAGCCAGTATAACTGACTTTTGAAATTAGACTAAGAACCAAAGTAATACCCCTATCACAAATGATAAAACATTAGCTAATATTGCATATGAAATAATCCATTTCTTAGTTCCGTCTTTTCCTCTTTTACATAATAATCGATAAACAACCGCTTCAACAACCACAATTAATAATTCAATAAGAATATAGTAATAGATATAAAATACTGATTTGCCATTGAAATAAGCAGTAAGATTTAAAGCAATGTTTAAACCAATTTGTGTGACGGCATTAGTTATAGCAATTATAACAAATGATTTTTTGTCAAACTTAAACAATAATGCTAACAACAATTCAATTCCTAAAGTAATGAGTAATCGCAACACAAATGTTAATATTTCTTTTCCATATTTATATGACTTTTCTAATACAATCTTCTTCTCTAATGTAATTGAAGTATTTTTATAATCATTCATATCATATTTAAAATAAGAATGAAAGGCATAAGTTTTAGTTTCTTCGGTAAGATAATATTCATTACTTACTTTATCATAGATAATTAAAATGAATTCAGTTGGCCACATGTAACCACTTTTGATTAACAGATCAGTACTATTTGAATAAAATGATGAAATATCACACAAATACCATCCTTCTGGTAAAGTAACATTATTATATACAATAGTTAAATCTTCAACATCTCCAAAACTTGTCTCACCATAATGTCTGTCACTCGTATCACCAGGAATAAATGAATGATGTGGTCCCATATATTCTTTATATTTAGTTGCATATGCGACGATATAATCAGATTTAGGAAGATTACAAATCTCTATTTGCATGTCTGGTTTAGGCCCAGTGTCCGCATGTACTACCACACTTGTTGACATAAAAAACGTAAAGACAGCCATAAATATACTTAAAGAAACAATTACTTTTTTCATACCTTTTTCTCCTTATTTCATTTACTAGTATTATATCATTATATTCATGTTTATTCAACTATTTATTCTAAATAATAGAAAAATCAACCATAAGTAGATTAATATTATGCATTAAAAATGCTAAAGTAGTAATATCTAATTAAACAGAAAATAGCAAAAGATAATTTTGCTATTAGTAAGCTAAGTTATATAATGCAAAAAAGTTTTTTAATAAACTACTTATTATTGGTTTCCTTATATTTATTAAGTAGTGGAAACAACCATTTCACTATCCACTTTTTAACCGTATCATAATTAGAATCATAATATATTGCGGCAACAATTGCTTCGATATATTGATCATGTTTATTATTTACAACTTTTTCATTATCAGGTATTCCTTTATCTTTGTAAAAATGTTTTCTATTGAAGGCATAATCAATTAGTTTTTCATCGTCCATAATATTGTGCAAAACACTACTTTTTTCAAGTTCGCTTTTTTTTGCCGTTAATTGGCCTTTCGTTTGAATTCCATATGATCTATACAGTATATCAGTTAACACTGCCTTAAGAATTGCATCTCCAAGTGTTGCTAACCCCGAATTGGCATATTCTTTGTTATTTTTACCTTGGTCAGGAATTTCAATTTTTATTGTACCCATTGCCCTAGCAAGCAAAGATATGTCTTTAAAATAATACTCAATTTTCTTTTCTAGCTCTTGCATATTTTTTTCAATTAATTCTTTACAAAGAGAAATATCATAATCTGATATGTATTTTTCTAAATTTGATTTCACCATTTTCCTATTCATCTCTTTTCTTAAAAGTATTTTTTCTTCTAATATACTAACAATATAACTAGTAACCATTTCAAAGCCAAACATCATTATGATGGTTGTCATATTAAAGGATATGGTATTTATTCTATAGTATGCATAATTATTATAAAACCAAAAATTTAATATATTTTAATTATCTTTATTATTATTGCTTATAAATTCATAAATTTTTTGGGTAAGTGTTTTTGCTTCTTCAGATAATTCATCGTAATCATTCATCACATTTATGGCTTCTTTACAAAACTCCAACTTGTTTTTTATTGTCCCACTTTCTGCAGCATATCTTTTTATATCACCAGCAGGAAATAATTCATCAATAAATTTTCCTAATTTTCTATTTGAAAATTGCTTTTTATTACTTAAAACTTCACAAATTTCTTCTTTTTTATTTGAATTTTGATTTATTAATATTTGTTTTAAAGTTTCAAATGTAATTAAGTTTTCTATTTCTGTTACAGGCAATTCATAAAAATTATCCTTAAGCAAAGCACTATATTTTTCTTTTCTACTTGCCTTTTTCGTTCCAGGTTTCGTATTATCATTATCTGCAATTAAAAATATTTTATTATTAATATACTTTGCGTTAATACTATTAGAATCATCTATTTTTTCATCAAAATTAAAATGAACAACATTTCCACCACCATATTCAATAAATGTATAATCTATATTTTCACGATAGACTTTTTTATCTGGATTCTTTTTGTAATATAATTCCAAATAATGTTTTAAATATAATCTATCTGTTATTCCTTCCACCCAAATACTACAATTTGATAAAAATACACTAGAATTTCTTACACCAAGTTCATTTAACAATGAAACATCACCATTATTACATTGTTCAACCAAAAATGGTTTCCCATCATTATCATTTATATTATTAACCTTTTTGAATTTAAAAATTGACATTTTGATATTTGTATCTGCAGAAGTATCAAGAACAATATTTGAATGTGTAGTAATGAAATATTGGTGATTTTTGAATACATCTGAATTTATTACTTCTATGAATTTTCGCAAAATACCAGGATGTAAGTACATTTCTGGTTCTTCAATAAAAAATAACTTACCAATTTCGTCTTTATGCTTATAAAGTGAATATAATATTACTATTAATTGTTGTGTACCATCTCCCCAGTCATATATAGCCCTTTCATCATTTCCAATTTTAACATACAACACTTTTTTCTCTTCATTAGGAATTAATTGAACTTTATCATAGTTTGAAAAGAAGTTTTCTTGTAGAAATTTTTGAAATTTTTCTATTACTTCGCGTTGAGATCCGTCTCCCAACAACATAGACTTTATTTCATTATATAATTTACCACCTGTTAAAATCCTTTCTTTAATACCTTTAATATCTTTATTATCGTTGAAGTATTCATATGTTATAACATCGTTATATATATCAAATGATTCTAATCCTTTTGCATCTAAATTTAATAAACTAATATAGTGATTAATAGCATCTTTGTTTTGTATTGAATTAGCAGACTTTAAAAATGTGTCTAATTTATTATTAATGATTGTTTTATAATCTTTTGTTCCTCTTATTATCGGAAAATAAAACTTATTATTCAATGTATGTGTATCATGATGGTCCTCTAATATTCGTAAAAATATAAAATTAACGTTTCTATATAATTCTTTGTTACTATTAATTTTATCATACAATTTAATAAATTTTTCTTTATTAGGCTGTGGTAGTGTGTGATAAAAACTATATATAATTTTATAATTTCCATATGGAGTTATACTATGATTCATTTCATCAAAAAATTTTTTAAGGTCTTCATCACTCAGAAAATTAAAATCAGTTTTGAACAAGTATCTTAAAAATCTACTTTTACCTGAATTGTTTTCTCCAATAAAAACATTCGTTTTAGACAATTCTCCAAAACAATATGAATGGTTCATTAGATTATAGTCCTTATTTATCTGTGCTAGTCTGTAAGAACCCGCATTATATTCTAGCATTAAAATTAACTTAATCATATTATTCACCTCTTTTTTCACTATAAATTCTGAATTAATTTTTATTTTTCTTACAATGCATTTTTTAAAGTACTAAAATACCACATTTTCTATACAATTTTAATTGTTTGATAATTCTATATGCCATAAAGTTTCTACCAGGTTTTTAGAACATGTGTTTATATCTTCAATAAAACCATTTCTATAGGAAATTGGTAATATTCTGATAAATATTTTCAATGTTTCTTCTAATGTTTTTCCTTCATATTTATCACATAATATTATTTTATTATGAACTACTTGATTTCTATATGCATTTATTGTTCTCTTTTCTTTTTTTAACAATTCCAAATCAATGCCATCGTAATTTGCCTTATCTTTTAATGATAGGTACTTGTCTAATGTCACGCTAAAATCTAGTTTTAATAATTTATCTTGTTCTATATCAGAATATTGTGTAATAAATGATTTATATAGTTCTTCCAGAAATACTATATATTTAAATGAATTAATAAGTATTCTTTTATCATATTTAATATAATTAGTTACATTATTCCATGTACACTTTATATTTTTTCCTTTTAAGAATTCTATTATAGAAAAATATCTATATTCACCTTTAAGTTTTGTCCAATGAAGAATGTCTTCCTTGTTTTCATAGTAATCAATAATTTCATTCTCTAATTTCATAATTATTTATTTCCTCTATTAATATTTCAGATGATGACCTTTTAGTTTTATCATTGTCATGTTTTTTCTTTTCTTCCTTTTTCCTAGGCAATACATAATTTTCGATTAAATCCATCTTTTGCATAGGACAAAGTTCATTAAATTTTTTATAAGCTTCATTGAATTTAGGCAATTGATTCCAAGTAAATTCGTTAATACTGGAATTTTTTTTATTATTTCTTCTTATTATTTCATTGTTGCTTGGATATAATTTTATAATTACAAAATCAATAGAATATTTATTTTTTTTATCAATTAATGTAATCGCAGTAGTTGAATCCTCTATTTTATAATTTTCATCATCTTTAAATATCTTGTTAAATTCTTTTAAGAAAGATTTTTTGATATTTGTTGGATTATTCAAACGATTGGCTTTATATTCTTTAGAATTTTTTGTTAGTAATATTTGATAATCTACATCCCAAAAACCATTACTATCCTTCAGTACAGTATTCCATGCAACAGATCCAACTAATCTAACTGTAAAAGTATATTTGTCTTTTAATTTTTTATGGAGGATTTTGAATATTTCGGCTGCAAACCTACGAACTTTACTGCTTTGTTTTTTCGTTACTCTTTTCACTGTAGTTACCTTCCTTATTAGTAAAATTCTAATATTTAATTTGATTCTATTTTTATATTAAGTTCATTTAATAATTCAATGAATTGGTTGACATACGATTTTTTTAATAATTTAAATGCTTCGTGTTGGTAATAACCAATATGATTTATATCTTTAATATGGTTATATTTTCCAAGCTCTTCTTCTTTTAAAGTGGCTGTAAAAATCACTTGATTTGTCAATTTTTTAAATTCATCTATTACTATCGTTTCTTTCTGAGTAGATAGCTCTCCATCTCTGAAATAATCCATTATGATAGGATATTCGTGATTTAATACTCTTGCAAATGCATATAACTTGGATAAATAGAATTCAGTCCCTTCACATCCTGAATAAGTTTCTTCTTTCTTAGTGAATACACTAAATTTATTAGGTCCGTCCGGGTCTATTATATGATAAATTTTGTTCATTTCTAATTCAATTTTATCGATGAGTTCTTTTCTCTGATTTTCAATATCTTTCGACTTTTCTTTTCCTACAATCAATGATTTTTTTAGTAAATCAATTTCAGTCTTAATCTCCACAAGTCTACTATCAGCATCTGCAGAATTAACTAATTCTGGTTTGTAACATAATATTAACTCCATTGATATATCACTGTCTTTTAATAATTCTTTCAATAATTTTTGTGATTTTTCAATATAATTGTTAATTTTTTCTATTTCTTCTGTGTAAGCATCTATTTTTTCTTCAATAGATTTAAGAATTTGAGATCTCATATCTGAAGTCGTAATATCAAAATTATATGATTTATCTTCGGTATAATAAAAAATTTTATCGCTGCCACATTCTGAACATCTTAAAGTCCCTGAATTAATAACACGATTTAGTGACCTTAATTCACTTAACACTATTTCATTTTTTATTTTTCTATTAATTAGTCTGTTTCTGTTATTTGAATAATCTACAATAGTATCTTTTAGCTTATTAATTTCTGAAATTTTAGATTCCAATGACTTAATATCGTTGTAAGTAGAAAGAATTTCAATTCTGGGATTTCTATTTTCTAATATTTTATTTTGTTTTTTTAAAATTTTTTCTTCTTGTTGTAATTCTTCTTTTCTTTTTTTTGCTAATTTTTCATCTATATTTAACGTTTGTACTATATCTATTCCTGCAATTGAATACAACATATTTATAAAATCATCTTTTTTATAATAGCCTTTATGAATGATATCTGATGTATTTTTCTTATCTTGTCCTACAAAAAACAATTCGTATAGTAAAACTGGGTCAACCATTTTCTCGGTGTTATTTTTTATTATGTATGGAAATAACAAACCATTTCTAGATAGAAATCGTTTTAATTCGGATGTTGTATCAAAAAAATTCAAACTACCATTACATTTTACAACATAAGAATCATTTTTTCTGCAGCATATAATATTATTTTCGTTACTTAATGTAAAATCTACCATATAGTAATATTCATTATAATTAAATGATGAAGGAAATACTGGTTCATTGCCAATGGCATAAAGTATTGCTTGCATAACTATTGTTTTTCCTTTGTTATTATCATCACTCAATATGATATTTAATCCATTCGTGAATCTATTTTCTATGAATGCTTCTCGTGAATTGCCAATAGCAATTTTATTTATAATCATATATAACCTCCATTATTAAAGCAATTAAATATTTTACAGACATTTTATCTAAATGATGAACATTATTTATCTTGTTTATACTAATCATATTATATAGTTCATCTATTGTATTTTCAGAATTTTCCGTAATATGTGTGTATATTTCACTAAATAGCTCCCAAAAATTATCACTATTATTTTTGTCAAATAATGCTTTTGTTATATTTAACTTACAATCTTCAATTACATCCATTTTTTCGTTTCTATCTAAATTGCAAATTATTTCAGAAAAGAACAGAGGCATTCCTTTATCCATTATGTTAGCATTTACAATTCGGTTTAATGACATTACACGAATTTCTTTTGATGTGATATGCCTTTTAAATTTTAGTGCATCGCTGGGAGAGTTTATAACTTCTCCTTCAACTTTCATATTATTTTTTTTAGCTGACTGAACATCTCTAATTGTGTTAAAAATATCAATTAACACTTCATTTGTGACAATAATAGTAGATTTTATGTTTATTATTTCTCTAATATAATCATATTTTTCTTTATCATCAATTACAAATATTAATTGATTTAAAAACTTATTTATGTTTTCATCAGTTATCCATTCTTTTTTAATATATCCTTTCTTTCTACAAGCTTTTTTCAATCCTTCAATTAAATTATTTTTTACATCCTTGCAAACATTTTCTATGCCAAATACATTAGCTGTTTTATCTATTCTTAGAGTTGATGATACTCCTCCTAAAAACAATATAGATTTCACAAAATCAAATTCAGACATATAATTTTTAAATAGAGTAACAGTTTCTTCTCCTATTGAACGTGGAGAATTTGATTTGCCACCTTTAGATTGAATGTCCCAAGAACTATTCATATCAACTGAATGTCCAGAAATATCGTTTATCACATCAATGATATAGTAATATATTTCATTACTGTCTTCATCAAAATTCATTAAATATAATAAAGCTTTTGTTTCTGTTTCTGATGCTTTTTTTCTCGTTTTTTCTGATGCCGAAATAGTGTATCCCATATAATTCTCCAATTTTAAATTTTAGTTCATACTAAAAAGTATTAACTTTATTTGCTTCACAATTAGCTACTTTATCACTGTTTTTAATTGATTAAAGTAGAAACATTGAAATTTTTATCAGTGTAAAATACTTACAATCACTGTGATTTTATTTGCTAAAACAAAAAAATCTCCCTATGAAATTGGGAGATTTTACAGAACAGATTTTCGTTGTGTTATGTTATTATTTAAGAGTGTTCCCCCACTACAAGCTTAATAAATATTTACTTACATTCATATTTTACCATAATATGACAATTATTGCAAGGATTTAAGAAATTTTTGCATTGTTAGTTTTTAGTATCCAATATGCATAGTTACATTTGACCAAAATTATAATTTATGCATTATTAATAAAGTTGACAGAAAAAGTTATTAAAAGGCCAGTCCAAAAACTAGCCTCTTCTATATCAAAATTTTTGTTTATCTGTTAATAAAAACTCAACAATAATAAGTACTAATTATTAGTATTTTCTATTTCTAGTTTATATACTTTTCTCTTTAATTTAGATAAAAATGTATCTAACTCATATAAAGCTTCTATATATAATTTAGCAACATTTAATATATCATTAATGCTGAATGATATATATTTAGAATATTTATATCCGTCTATTTTTTTTGAATAAGAGTACAAATAATACTTATGTTTTTTATTCTTACCACTATGCAAGCCACTGTAATCAATATAAAGATATTGATCAAATTGCACAATTGGCATAATTGGATTATTTTTAGTTCTTATATCTACACAAATAAAATCGCCATCAAACCCAAAATCATCATGCTTAGTTGTGTTCATCGGATGTGCGACAACATACGATCTAATCGCTACAAAATATTTTTTTGCTCGTGCAAGTTGAACGCTTTTTGAATAAACGAATTTTTCTGCTACTTTTTCTTTAAACTTTTCAAAAATTTTGGAGTATGAATCTTTTATCCAATCAACTAAAACAATTACAAAAACAATGTCACGTGGCTCTAATTCATTCTTTGACAATACTTCGTTAATATCTTCTATAGAAAAACGTATTTTTTGTAAATAGTCACAAATAAGGTCATAATCAATTAAATTTTTATAAATCCATTTTTTATATATACCCTGTTTGTTATACCTTCTTAAATTATTAATATTATTTAATTTATCGTACATATTTCAGCCTTTTTAATAACAAATATTTTTTGTTTTTTTATTGTATTTATTTATGAACTATGAATTTTTTTGTAGTAATCAAATATTCAATTAATATATTTAATATTATTTTAATTCTATATAATCACGAATATCTGTTTCTATTTCTCTAAATGCCTCTTCTATAGTCCCATAAAATGAGGCAAGTCCACTTCCCCATGATGGTTCCCACCAACCATATTCGTGTAGATATCGGCGTTCTTCTTCATCAGCTATACAAAGCCGTTCTTCTCCAATTGAATAACTACCTGCAATATTTTTATAGATATAAATAATTTTTGTTTTGTCTTTTGAGTAAAATAACCTCTCTTTTCCATCCAAATTAACTCTATTAAAAAGTAAGTCAATGATTTCTTGATCTGGTTTAGGTGGCAAAACAAAAGATATGTAGTGACCTTGTTTAAAACGAATATGTGAAAGTAGTTCCTCTCTTGATCCAGTTAAATAATCGCTATCCATTATTCGATAATATGATTCCTTTAATTCCAAGAATAGAAAATGCTTAAATTTGTAAATACGAATATCATCTTTATTTCTTATTTCTTTTCCATCTTTGTAAAGAATTCCGCTATCTAAACAAAAATTATGTTTTGTTTTAATACCTTTTAAATAAGTTTTATAATTTGAATTTAGAAAGTATTGTAATATTGTAAGTATTATCATAAAGACTGGAAAGATAAATATATACAACAGCTCGTAAATACGATATACGAATGCTGGTACAATAAAAAGTAAAGAAATTATAAACGAAATAATTACTATGTTCATCAATCGTATTGCACCATATATTGCGATTGCTTTTGTATCGTTATATCCTATCATTTCTATTTTCATAATCATCACCTTTTAGATATAAAATTAATTTGTTTAATATTTATTCAATAAAGTTACTTGAAAATTTTTTTGTAGCAACCTGGTTCTTCAAATTTTATCAATCCTTTATCTCTTAATCGTTGAAGAATTTGCCTAATTTTTGCCTTTATATTATTATTTTGAGGATGAAGTTGCTGTAATTTTTCTTCATATTTATAGATATCTTGAAGATTAAATTTTTCCTGAAGCTTATTATCAATTATTTCATAAATATCTTTTTGCCACGATTGTAAAGAAATTGATGTGTTTTTAACTTGTGATTCAATTCGATCATCTCCATCTTCATCAACTAAAATTCTATATTCTTTATCCTTATAAAATTCAATTTGATTTTTAATAAAATCAACAGAATCTTTATCCATTTCACCAGACAATTCATCATCAATTAAACACTGTAAATCATCTTCAATATAAAACATAGTGTCCATATCATCAACTAAAACACCATATTCATAGTTTTTGACTAATCCATTAAAAGTCAAGTTGGCAGAAGTTATGACTGCCTTTGCAGAATCAAAAGAATATATTTTTGCATGTAAATGTTGATGATTGTAAACTTTTATATTGTTTGCTAATAGCAACTCAATTGCCTCTACATCAGATGCCCTTCTAACAAAACTCGCAATGTTTGATGAAGTAATTACGATTATATTTGTATTGTCTTTCTTGTTATGAAGAATTTTTTTAATTATATCTTTTTTGATGAATGGCGAACATAATATTACTTTGTCATTTGTTTCATTCAATAAATTCATAAAAATTGGTTCTATTGGATTTTTTAGTAATTGCAACATTTATAATCGCATAATATAAACAAAAAATGAAATTATTGTTTATATTTTTGTTCCTTTCTTTATATTTAATGTTGGTATATTTTATAGTAGTAAACTTGCAACTAATTATGTCCTTTATATTTCGAAATAAGCAACAATTCATGATGCTATCACTATTGTGGTGACAATAACACATTAGATTCGCAACAAGTGTTTTTTAATTAAGCTCCTTTAGCACTGTACATTCTAAGATTGCTCCCAGAGATGATAATACATATCAATTAAATCTACTTCTACTTGTTATCTTGATTTATTTTAGTTTTACTTTAATACATCTTCAATAGCCGAAATAATTCTATTTTTCTCATTACTCTCATTTGTTTTTAATCTCAAAATTGGAATTCCTACTTTTTCAAGAATAGAATTTTTCTTTATATCTCTTTCCATTTGTTTATCTTTTTGCTCATGAAAAAATACACCATCTACCTCAATTGCTAGAATAGGTTTCCTACTCATTTTGTTAAATATTATAAAATCAACATGTGAGTTTGGATTAACATAAAATTTAAATTCATCAGCGGTTAAAACATTATTACCATTTTTTATAAAATCTCTTAATGATACATGCATAGCAAAATCTAAATTTTTATATTTACTATTATTTAAAATTTGTTTTAACAATTGTTTTGTTATATTCTCCGTATCAAAATCCTTAGATGGATGCTTTTGCCTAAATTTATTTAATTGTTTTTCATAATCCTTGTATAAAATATCATAAATAGATTTGACATTGCCTTCTTCGATTATACCAAAGTCTTGATTATAAGAAATATAATTAATCAAATCAGAAAGAACTCCAACTTTTGAATTTGCCACTTTTTCTGATGTTATTAAAATAAATTTATCTATTGCCCGTGATACAGCTACATTTATTAAATTATCGTTTTCTACAAAATCGTTTGCATCGTTTATAACAGTTGAAAAAATAATTGTTTTTTTCTCTCTACCTTGAAATTTATGAATTGTATTTGAATCTACCTTATCTCCAAATTTATCTTGGATTAACTTGGCTTGAAATCTATATGGAGTAATTATACCTACATCTTCCATATTTTCAGATTGCAACAACTTTTCTATTTCATCGATTTCTCTTTGATTGTACAATCCTGTACCAGCAGGATTTTTTCTAGCATGATTACCCGTTACTGTTTTAATAACTCTCATACTAATTACATTATTCTTTGGCTTTGTGTAAACTATTAATTCGTTATTGTAAAACTCTTTGTTGCAAAAATTTATTATTTCTGGTGCACATCTATAATGTTCTCTTAACATTTGTTTAGGAACATTTTCACCATATAATGATAGCAAACTGCTCATTATGCTATTGCCATAATAGCTGTAAGCTTTTGGAATATTAAATGTTTGCAAAAGAATTTTGTTTCTTTCTTTAAATGTTGAACTGTCAATTTGAGGAAGTTGCTTTATATCACCAACAACAATCAAGTTTTTAGCAACTCTCATAGACAATATAGCACTAGCCATGTTAACTTGTGATGATTCATCAATTATTAAATAGTCAAACAAATAATTTTTTTGAGAACATTTTGCTAGAGCATATGTTGAACTTAATATAACAGGATATTCTTTAGTAAAATCAGAAAAGATTCTCTTGTAATTGTCTCTATTATAATTATTTCGACGTTTAGTTGAATACATTTCAGCAAGTTTATTTTTAAAATAGCTATTGGATAATTTTTGAAATTCAATTAACTTTTCATCGAGTGATTGATCTTTCATATATTTTTCGATTTCTTTAATTTTATTGAGTATTTGAGATCTCTTTGCCAAATAATAGAAATATTGTAATACTACTATTACATTTTTGTCAGTTTGTTTAAAAAATTTATTACTTATTTTAAGTCTTCTTCGCATAATAAATTTATCAAAAAAACCGATTTTTTCTTTTTCTTTAAGTTTAACTATAGTATCTTGAATATAATTTGGTGAAACATCTGCGAACTTAAATTCAAATTCCGTAAAATTTATCGTCATATTGTCAGCCAAAAAGTGTTTATATTCTAGATTAAGTGCATCGTACGACGCTAAAAGTTCTTTCTTCTTATTTTCTTTTTCAAAATACAGTGGCAGTTTGAGACTTAGGTCATTGAGCCTATTCACGTCAACCTTTACACTTTTTAACTCTGGTATAGTTGGTTCATATTCATCAAAAAAGCTGTCAACATTCTCCGCATTACCTAATGGTGCACAAATAAAAGAATATCCATATTTCTTTAATTTCTCAAACACATTATCTGTTGCAGAATTGTTGTTTGATACTACTGCTACAGATTTTTCTCTAATAACAGCATTACTGATAATATTTAAAATCGTTTGAGTTTTTCCTGTTCCTGGTGGTCCTTCAATAATAGATATTCGATTAGCAAAAGCCATTTTTAATGCATCTGATTGACTTTTGTTCAAACCAAATGGATAAATAATTGGCGGTTCTAAATTTTCTCTGCTTTGTTCTAAAATGCCATTTAAATATAATGCCAAAACACTATTCTCATTAATGTAGCTAATATCATCAAATTGTGATAACACAAATGTATCTGCCTCTGTTACAGCCATTTCTTGAACAACTCTTCTATAATATGCCATAACACTTGATACTTTTTTATTATTTTTGTATGCATCTTTAACAATTTTTATTTCTTTTGGAAAAGCAATGCAAGTATAACCATTATTGTAAAAAATTTTATAGATTTCATTGTTGAAAAACAAAAGTTTTTTAACACCATAGCAAGGCGAATCTCTATAATAGAGTTCGACAAATTCTACTTCTTTTGGATCATCAAAAACTCTCATTTTTAAAAATGAAATATGATAATATTTATCAGAACCTATAAACCTTACACACCACGCATTTATATCTCTAGTTAACCAAATTACTCTTTTGGTAATATCTTGCCATTCTTGATTATTAGCCGAGTAATGATATATTAAAAATTCTGACTCATTCATTTTGTAACCTTCTAACATTTCACATAATCATTAAAAGATTATTCGTTAATTTGCCCTTTCTTATAAAACTTTAGTTTTCTACTTAATGATGCGCTAATATCCATTATATCTTTCTCTTCTAAGCAAATTAATGTAATTTTTAAATCTTTATAAATTTTCATCTTATAGTTCTTAGATTTTGTATATTCGATATTTTTTTCATTATAACCCCAATATTCAATATAAATATCATCTGTATCATCGCCATATCCCGGTAAGCAAAAATCTGGATGCAAGTCATGTCTTTGATCTGCATCAATTGGAAGTATTTTTTCATATGCATGTGGAATATTATGATCGAATAGCCAATTATCAATAATCATTTCTGATTTTGATTTAACTATATGACCATCAGTACAGGTAAATTTACCTTCATAGGAATCGTCCAATATAGTAATTTCTTTACAATTAGTAATTTCAACTAATAATTTTTTATCAACGTATTTTCTATAACAAAAAGGACAAAATAAAAAACCAGGTCTTGTCTCTTTACCACATGCAATACATTTTGCGACACCATTTTGTTCTGCTACTACTTCTTTTTCTACTTTGTTTTCTTGATAATTTTTATTAAGAATCTTACCTGTTTTTGGTTCAACAAATAATCCTTCTTCATTTACGATAATTCTCCCACTTTTAAGTTCATCTGCATGTTTTGCACACAATCTATCTTTACGTGCATTCCCCATATAAACTCTAGTGGCTTGTCCACATATAGGACACTTTAATTCATCTATCATATAGCCCTCCTACTATTATTAAATATATTATACAATATTTTTTGATTTTTTACCACGATTTAAATATAGTTTTGGTTACTCCATAAAAATTAATTATTGTAAATGCTTTAACAACCATTTATTATTACTATAAAAGGTGCCGATAAAGGCACCTTTTTTAAACTCTTTATTTAATAAATTTCAAAAGTAATCTGTCGGCTTCCGCAAAATCAAGTGTTTCTAATTTATCTTTATCGCACCATAATGAAGCTTTATGTTCTAAAAGAATTGGTTCGTTATCTTTTAGATGGCATAAATATACATGCATTGTTAGTAAAAATGTATTGTATTCATAGTTAATGGTTGTAATAAATTTTTCAATTATTATATTACAATCTAGTTCTTCTTTTATTTCTCTTTTTAGCGCTTCTTCTCTAGTTTCTCCTGGTTCTATTTTACCACCTGGAAATTCCCACTTAAAAGCACATTCATTTTTTTGACCTCTTTGGCAACAAAAGAATTTATCATCTTTTTTTATTACCGCAGCTACTACTTCAATATGTTTTTTGCTATTCATAATCTTTTCCTTTTGGTATTTCAAAATCTAAATAATATTCTTCACTTACTTCGTTATCTAATACAATATCAAATGTTAGCGTATCGCATTGGTTATTTTTAGTTTTTCTTACATTTGTGAATGCACCAGTTCCAAAATAAGTAAATGGTAAAGTTATACCATCTTGTTCATCCATTTTTCTAACAAACAAGTGAACTACTTTTGTATTAAGTAGTTTTTTACCTGTACTGTTTTCTAACGTAGTATTATTCTCACTTTCCCATTGGAATACTTTACTAGATATAAATTTATCCTTATAATTTAGCTTTTCTTCTTTTGACGAATCTTTCTTTAATCCAACAAATACATAAGTTGTACCATCATCATCAAATTTTGTACCTTTCATGAACGTTAATGCATTTTCTAACAAAACTCTCATAATTTGTTCTTTATAGTAATTTGCCATAACTTTAAATGTTCCATCAAAGTCTCCAAAATCAATTTCATACTTCAATAAAGCATAGTCAAATAAGTCAGCTAAATATACCTTCATATCATCTGATAATAATTCAATATTAATTTTATTATCATTATCTAATATTCCATCTTTTTTTAGTAACATTATAGCGTGATTGATAGTATTAATATTTATTTTAGAATTATATCCAAGTATTTTTTCAGTATCAATAGTATCTGATTCTAACAATGATTTTAATATTAATATTTCATCACATCTTACAATAGGTAACATTTCTGAAATTTTATCAATTAGCTCATTTTCTTCACTTGTAAATATTGGAATATTATCTTCATTTATTTTTTTAAGAAATGAATAGTATGATTTATTTTTCTTACCATTTATTTTTGATTTCATAAATCTAATTAAATCTGGTGCAATATCAGAATTAATATAATCTACGTGTGTTGGATATGATTCTACTTGTATATATTTCTTAAAATTTAGGTAATCTTTCTTTAAATAATCTGTTTTATTAAAGTTCTGCTTATTTATATAATTAATAACATCAACTTTAGCAAGTTCATCAAAGAATATTTCAACTCCTGGAATGTTTAACGAATTAAAATTGGTTCTTATCATTTCGCTTAAATAAGCCTTTTCAGTATAGGTAGTTTTACCAAGTGTTCCAAGTGCAAGTGCTATTTGTATTGATCTTTCATAGTTATTGCCAATAAAATCAAGTACTGTTACATACTCCTTATCTGGATATTTTCTTAAGCCTCGACCTAATTGTTGTAAAAATATTGTTTGCGATTCAGTTGGTCTTAAAAATAATACCATATTTACAGATGGAATATCAACACCTTCATTTAAGATGTCAACAGTACATATTATTTCCAGCTGTTTAGCATCATCTTGTAATTCTTTAAATGCCACTATTCTTTGACCAAAATTGTTATTGCCCGTTAATGCAATAGCGTTATATCCAATATCATTAAATCCCTGAGCCATCATTTTTGAGTGTTCTATACTAGAACAAAATGCTAGGCATTTCAATTTTTTATTTGGTTCTCTTCTTAATTCTATTTGGCTTGCAATAAATTCGACGTTTATATTTTTTGATATTTCTCTTGCAATAACTGCTTTATCATTACTGCTATAATCAGCAAATTCATCTCTTATTGCGTAGTAATGAAAAGGAACAACTAAATCATTTATAATCGCATCTCTTAATCGCAATTCAAATGGAACATTATTTTCAAATAGTTCTAAAACATTTTTATCATCCATTCTTTCTGGCGTTGCGGTAAGACCTAACAAAAAAGTAGGTTCAAAATAAGTGAATATTTTCTGTCCATTTTCTGCCATTATATGATGTACTTCATCATAGACAATATAATCAAAGGTATTTTTATTAAATTCATCTAAATGCTTTGCTATCATTGAAGAACTTGCAAAAATGTAATCTGCACCTAAGTCTTGTTTTTTACCAGTATAAAAGCCATAAGTATGTTCGTACCCGAACACTTTTTTAAATGTATTTAGTGCATCATTTAAAATCGTATCTCTATGAACAATATACAAAAGTCTATTGGGCGAAAAGTTCCTAGCATCAAATGCTGCCAAATATGTTTTACCTGAACCTGTTGCAGCAACAACTAATGCTTTGTCAACGCCTAAATCTCTATATCTTCTTAATTCTTTTAGTGCTTCTCTTTGCATTGAATTTGGGTTGACTGGTGCAATACTTGGATTAAAATAATCCATATCCCATTTTTCAATAGCATAACTTAACATTATTTTATATTTATCAATTAATTCTTCATTTAATTCATATGTTGCATCCCATAGTACATTAAATTCTTTAACTACATCTGAAACTATTTTGTCATCACTTTTTCTAAATAATGAAACATTCCACTCAACATTCTTTAAGATCGCATATCTAGTAATATTAGTACTACCAACAATAAACTCTACTTCACTTTCATATTCAAAAATATATCCTTTAGAATGAAAGCCATTATCACCGAAACAGTTTAAATCTAGATGGCAATTAAAATTGGAGTATAATTTTTGAAATCTATTAAATATATCTAATGATGCTATATCAGTAAAGTTTTGATAAGTTGATGTAATAATTTTTACATCTACACCTCTTTTTAAAGCATCTTCTAATTCTTTTTCAAATAACACTAATCCTGCCTTTTTAATAAAACTTACAGAAAAATAGCAACTTAAGCACTTTGCTAATGATTCTTTTATTTTAGCAAGGAACTTTATATTAGTGTTATTTGTTATTAATATATCTTTCATAATATCTCCGAATTTAATGTTAAACTAAAAATAATTTATTATATAATACCACAATTATGAAAAAAATTAAAGTCTTAAACAAATTTCTTGTAGAAATATGGAAATTTTTATCAAATATATTTGTACAATCAAAATTATAATGCAAATGTTTATTGATAAATTTCAAATACATAATTTGCAATTGAAACGTAATAATTTTGTACAAAAAAAGTGGCGATCATTTTAAATCGCCAGTTTAAACTATTTTGATATTTACGTGTTTATAACAAATTGTTTATATTTTCTACAATAATTTTAATAACAATTCCATGATTTCTTTTGACATAACTAAATTCACTTGTGACATCAATATTAAAACACAAAAAAATGTTCAAAATAACTCATTAGATGTATCAGTAATTATATAGAAAAATTCATCCATTTTTTTCAACAATATTATTGCATCATATACCTATCTGCAGTGTACATAAAAACATTTGTACAAAATTTTATTACATCAATTATCGCTTTGTATTTATTACCATCTTTTTTTACACCTTCAATTAAAACACATCCAGTATATTTACTACTTTTGTCAACAATATAACCATATGTTATTACACCATTTTTATTTTTGTATTCAAATAGTATATCATTTGCATGTATTATTTTTGATAAAGCATCGTCAAAGTCTATACTTGCTCTAGTATCGTTTAAATAATTTCCAATAGTTGTGTATTTAACTAGATTATTAATAGCAACATTATAGTTTTTATTCTTTTCTGATTCCCTTCTCATAAAAATTGCTAATTCTATTAGTTTTTGTATATTTTCTTCATTAACAAATTCAAAGTAATTCGTTATTTCAAAATATTCATATTCTTCTTCAGGCTTAAATTCTCTCTCTAATGGTAAAATTTTTTTGTTTATTTTTTCAAAAGATAAAATATTTTGCAATAGCCTTAAAGCTTTTTCCGTAATTAAATACATTTTAATAACCTTTCTACATAATTCTAATTATATTTGAATTTTCTTAAATCAAAGGCCGGCTTAGTACCCTCTAATATATCAATTATTTTTTCCTTCATTTTCGGATTTTCGATACTTCCTGATTCATATTTAATTTCATATGTTTTTTTATCCATTTCGCTATATATTATTTGTTCTGAATCACAGGCCACTGCTATGTTGGGATTATGCGTAACTACAATAATTTGTCTGCGCTTTTTTGCTTCCTTTATACATGGAACAAGCCTTACGAATACTGATTGATTATCCAAATTATCTTCTGGTTGATCTATAATTAGTGGGTAATTACTTTTGTCTAGTGTTAAATAAAAAATTAATAATACAATACCTCTTTCGCCCGGAGATAACTCTTTTAATTTTCTATTTCCTAACGACAATTGAAAATTTGTATCTAAATATTCTAATTTGTAAAAATCGTTATAAAATTCTTTTTTATTTTTTATGTAATTACTATTATAATCATTAACCAATTCGTAAAATTTATTAATAAACGTTTCAACATTTTGATAATCATTAAAGTCAACTTCCTCAAACAATTCGTTTAATTTATTTATTCCATTATTAATGGAACTTAAAGGACCCTTTATTCTTTGATCGATACTATTCATTAATTTACTAATTATGTTTTTACTATAGCTAATATTTGTACTAAAGTTTATATTTTCTTTATCGTAACTCATGATATCATCAATTTTTTCTTGAATTGGTGAATATATTTCTTCTAGTACATTCAATTCGTCTAAATATAAATTAAATATATTTTTTGCAATATTAGCTCTATTATTAAGTTTTTCATTCAATTCATTTTGCAGCTTATTTTCTATATACTTCAATTCATCATCATATTTTTTTATAGATTCAAACACTCCTGGTTCTTGTTTTTCACCTAATATTATAGACTTATCATATTCCCATTTTTTCATTGCATTTTGATAATTTAAATATTTTTTTATTTTTTCATCAGCTTTTTCTGAAATAATTTGTTTATATTTTTCTAATATACGTACTCTATCACATAAAGATTTTTTGCAATTTACTGATTGCATTATTTTATTTAAATTTAACTCTTTTGAAATTGAAACATCTATGTTATCATCAAGATCATCGGTTGAAATTAATTCATTTATTTCTTTTAATTGCTGCATTAAATTGTTCAATTCTTTATTGATTATTGTTTCATTAATTACTACATTAATAAATTGTTCATCGCTAGTTATATTTAATTCCTTTAACAAAATAGCATATAACTCATTAACATTATTACATTTGTCAATAAGAAAATCCTTTTCTTTTTGAATATTTGTAATTTTATATATCGATTCATTAATATTTTTAATTTTTTCTCTATAAGAATCGATAGTACTTTCAATTTTTTTAATTTCATTAGAAATATCTATATCAAGTTTCGAATATGTATCTTGCTCTAATTCATCAGGCTTATCAACTTTAGCTGGTTTATTATTTTCATGATTTGTTAATTTATCCTTTTGAACTTGCAAAGCATTAGAAATCTTGTTTTTATATGAATCTGACATTTTTTCTTCCAACATAATAATTTCTTGATTTAAGTTTTCAATTTCGTTTCTATAATTTTGTCTTTTTTGTTCAATAATAGTTGATTTTTTAAATATTAGTTCATTTAAATTATTGCAATCCAATTTATTTTCTGCTGGAATGTATGAAAATATAACATTGTTAATTTCTTCTTGAAATTTTTCACCTAAATCATTGCATACTTCTTCTATATAGCTTTGAGGCAAAAACTGAATTTTTTCAGGTTTATCTTCTTCATAAGAATTATCAATAAACAATTTTTGTATACTAGGGCAATTACCAAAAAAAGATATTCCAACAATATAATCATTTCCGTATTTTGTGCTTGGGTTCAGAAATCTATTTTTGTTTAAAAATGAAGCTTTTTCTATTTTATGTGAATTCGACAAATATGCAATTATATCAGCAAGTGCACTTTTGCCACTGCCCTTATTTCCTATAATTGAAATCATATACGGATTTAGATACAATGGCTCATCAAAATTAAACCATGTTTTATTAGATTTTGATTCCTTTTTTTTAACTATTTCAATGCTTCTTAAGGAATAATTAGCCCTTTTTAATGCCTCTTGATATTCTGGTGGTACTTCACCAATGTAAATTCTTTCATTAATAGAGTGTATTGCTTCTTTCAGTCCTTCAAAAGTAGTATCTGATTTTATCCAGCAATATCTTTCTAACTCGGGTTTAAATAATTTTGAAATTTCGTGTGCATCAGAACCCCATAAGCATGCTTTTCGTTCATCAATAGTTGCAACTGCATCATCAGAACCAAACCACTTTATGCTTTTATTATTTGAAGTAAAGAATGCATCACATAATTTATATATTGTTCTCCTAATTCCACCACATTGATCGTGCCAATTAATTTTTGTCACGTCTTCTTCAACGCCAATTATTAATGCCTTATCTTTAAAGTTATTGTTAAGTAAATTATATACTTCATGTTCATCAACAGATATGTTTTTGTATCCCGTAGTTCTAGCACTTTCATTTTCACCAATCCCATTTACAGTTTTAAGTTGATGGCCATAATTTACAATATTCACATCTGTTAATGACTTTTCACTTAATCCATCTTTAAACTTCAATAGATGCAAAAAATTATCTTCAATTTCAACTGCTTGTAATTCGTTTGAGAATAAAACATGTAGTTGAATTTTAGAATTTTTTCTTTTAGGATATACTTCTACCGTTTTATCAAGTCTTAATTCAATATTAGGTAGGATAAGTATATTCTTTATTTTATCAATATAATTGCTATCATTTTCTAGCTCATCTTTAAATATACGATTCAATTCTTTTTCATTGCTTAAATACTCTTCGACTTTTTTATAGCCTTCTATTGAAAAATAATCTGTAATACCTATTGCATATATTTTTTCCGAAATTGCTTTTTTAAAAAGCTTGTGAATGTAATGTTCCCAATTATTGCCAAACTGATTATTTAATACTGATGCAGGTGTATGAATATGCAAATCCCATTTTCTCCACATCGAACCAATTTTAAAATTCATATTTTCTCCTTTTTTTTATGACAGCCACATAAGAAATGGCCAATTTTGTTATTAAAAATTATTATTTAGATATAATACATATACTAAATGTAATATTTAATTGTATAATTTTTATCATATCATAAACTTTTTATAGTCCTTCGATATTAAGATTTATTAATAAATTAATTGTTATAATCGCTTTATCAATAAATTGTTTTTTTGTTCATATTTTTCTTGATTATTTCCTTTACACACATTTTTAATCATTTTTTCCCATTTCATATACTTTATCTACAATTTTTATTGTAAAATAAAGTTTTTATAATGAATAAGCCTCATTTATATCTAGTTAACAAATAAATTTTAATGTTTTTTCTTTGTAACCAATAAGCGTATTTTCTAAATTCGGTACTGTATAAATGCAATTATATATATTGTTCATATTAGTAGTTTATTGATCATTGCTATCTAAAACATTGTATAATTGTTTTTCTAATTCTAAAAATTTTTGTTTTGTATCACTTCTTTCATTAAATAATTTTACAGATTCAATTATTTTTTCAGCATTTCTAAAAATTACACCAACTTTAGTTTCATTTAGGATTAATGCATTTATGTATTCTATATCATGCGCATATACTTTCCTTACTTTGTAAATATATTCACTATCCTTGTTTACAAAGCTATTAAAATTATATTTACATTTAGGTTGAACAATCGCCTCTCCAGTAATTTTAGATAACTTAGCCATAATTTTAAACATTTGCTTGTCTTTATATTCTTTTTTAAACATTATGTGATTTAAAAGAAGCATTCTTGTTGGAGACAAAGGCAGTATGCAGTGCAAATGTATATTAATATCAATAATTGGAAATACCTCTAAAGTTGGATAAATGTCTGAAAGAAGGAATTCGCCACCTCTTGCATCAACAAATGTCATATAAAATCCTTCTAAATCATTAAAAAAATCTAATTTGATAATTGGATCAATTAAATCAGATTGCTCAATTTCTTCGTAACTTCTACAAGTTGCAAGAATATCTAACTCTCTCCTCCACAATTTTTCAAAATTTCCATCTGGTTGATATTTTAAAAGAGTATCTCTTGTCGATTCATTAAATGAGTTATTTATATACTGATTCATCCTTGAATTCGATCTAAATGCCAATAATGTAATAAATATTCTAAGTTGTTCTAATTCACTTTTTTTTAAAGTTATTTCGTTCTTATTCAATATTTTTTCGCTAATTAATTTTGCAATTTCACATTCAAATATAGCGAATTTTGATTCTATTTGAGTAGGATCTTGTTCATTAATTGTTTCATCCCTATACATATCTATATTCATAAACACACTTTTAATATTGCGTTTCTCAAGTTTATTCTTTTTTATGTCCCAATAATTAACTTGACCATTATTGTCATTAAAATTTTTAAGAATGAATCTAGGAATGTAATGGTGCTTTCTAGGTTCTTGTTTTTTCATAATTTTGCCTCCCTTGCACTGCATAACTATTATAGGCAATTTTTACAAATAGTAAATTTTTTATATTATTAATATGCCAAAAATTGTTCATTAGCGGATTTAATAAATCTTTGCTTGCTTAATATCATATATAATTTTAATAATAAAAATATAATTTTATTATATTTTACTTATTAAAATGGTTTAATCGACATTTTTAATACTATCGTCCAATTTGAATTTTATTTTAAATTATATTTAGAAAAATTCTCACTAATATATAGTTTACTATTCATCCACTTTGCAATATAAAAATGGATTAGCCTGTCCTTTTTTTCTATATTTTTCAGGAATTTTCTTCCACTTGAATAATTTTTGAATTTCTGGTTCAGCAACTTCTCCTGTGAAT
>ULMG01010049.1_pt1 | contig 40794 bp, 38 predicted proteins | sample 1951601 | NCBI WGS metagenome assembly ULMG01 (sample SAMEA4835545, study PRJEB28245) | human gut metagenome | biome: gut microbiome; material: fecal sample | place: Denmark | collected 2008
AATGAATGGTATGTCTGGATGTAATAACTTGCATATTATGAGGTGAGAAATCGTAGATTTGAGTGTAAGTTTATTATTCAGTTTCACTGAATATGGTAAAAATAGTTTGCTATTTATCTTAAAATAAATTTTGAAAGATTAGTATTGTGTTTATAAGTTCAGATAAATTAAAAACAAATTAAATCATTGTTACATTGGAAAAGGTTGAAATAAAAAATAAGATAATGTTATAATAAAATAAATTAATTAGTTAGAATTATTTTATATAGACAATTAGATTTAGGATGATAGGTATAAGAGAGGGGAGCATTTTATGGAGTTTGCAGATCAGTTAAAAGATTTTACGAAACGTATTGATTTATTGAAGGATGGTATTAAAACAGAAGAAGCAACAAAAACATCATTGGTTATGCCGTTCTTTAATTTATTAGGATATGATGTTTTTAATCCGATGGAGTTTTGCCCGGAATATACAGCAGATGTTGGAATAAAAAAAGGAGAGAAGGTTGATTATGCAATTCTGATTGATAATATACCTCAAATTCTTATTGAATGTAAAAGTTGCACGGAGTCATTATCAAAATACACATCTCAACTTTTCAGATATTTTGGAACCTCAAAAGCTAAATTTGGAATTTTGACAAATGGTATTGTATATAAATTCTATACAGATTTAGAAGAAACTAATAAGATGGATTTAACCCCATTTTTAGAGGTAGATTTGACTCAGATTAGGGATGTACAAATAAATGAGTTGAAGAAATTTTGTAAAGACAATTTTGATACAGATAAGATTTTTAGTACAGCTTCTGAATTGAAATATTCTAATCTAATTAAAGGATATTTTGCAAAGGAACTTGAGTCTCCATCGGAAGAATTTACAAAACATATATTGACTTATGTGTATGAAGGTCAGAGAACCCAAAAGGTCATTGAAAAATATCGACCATTGGTGAAAAAAGCATTTACTTCATTTGTAAATGATATAGTAAATCAAAAAATAGCAGCAGCTTTAACTCCTGACGAAGAACATGCTGATACAGTTGATGATGAAAAAGAGCTTGCAGCAACGAAGGTATCAGAAGTTCCTATAAAAGTTTCAAAAATAGTAACGACAGAGGAAGAACTCCAAGCTTTTTATATTGTCCGAGCTATTGCAGCAGAAATTACTGATATAAAAAATATTGCTCATCGTGATACAGAAAGTTATTTCGGTATATTATTTGGAGATAATAATAGAAAACCTATATGTCGAGTTAATCTTGATGCAAGACAGAGGCAGTTGCTATTACCAGATGAAAATAAAAAATTTACAAGATATTATATAAATAATGTAGATGATATTTATAAATATAAAGATAATATAATTAAAATTATAAAAATGTATTTATAAAAATTTATAAGTGTAATAATTGGGGCAAATATGCAGGATGTCAGATATCTTTTAATAAAAGTAAATATCTGGCATCTTTTTCTATGTTAAATTTCTAATTATTGAAAACAGTAAAGAACAGTAAAAATAGCAGGATGATAAGGAATCTGGAAACAATAGAAATTATTTGTTTGCAAGGCTTACTATCTTCTATTTTCAACTTGTACCCCTTTTGTTCGCATGATAACATGAAAGCAATGAATTCTTTGCGTGTAACAGGGAATTTATTGGAGGTATTAAGTGAGCAATGCTCACAGAGTAAAAAAGGAGAATACAAGGAGGAGAAAAATGAATTGGTGGTTTATTATTGGGGTGACGGTAGCAGGTATCCTGTGCCTGATCAAGGTCATCGTTGACCGGCAGGGGGAAAAGCTTCCGGGAACGATCACTGACTTTGTCAATGAAAATGGTGTTGATTTTCCAGTTGTGCAGTTTCAGGATAATGGACAGAATATGAAATTACTGGCTGCAAATGGTGGAAACAAAAAGTTAAACCAGAATGATCCGGTGGAGATCATTTATCGTCCGGGCAAAGCAAAGTATGTGAACATTGTCGGGGATAACAAAGATGTAGTGATCGCAGTTGGAATAACTGTATGTGGTATCGGTTTGATCATTTGTAAGATTTTACGGTAAAAAATATAACAGAAGCTCCGGATATGGCAGAAATGTTGTATCCGGAGCTTCTATTATAAATGTAAGTTTTTCGTATTTATTGCTGTATTTCCAGATATTCCTCCAGGCAAATTCCTTTATCGTGGATTTCCTGTGCCACATTTTTACCAACATAGCGGTAGTGCCATGGCTCATAAGAGATTCCTGTAATATCGGATTTATCAAAAGGATAGCGGAGAATGAAACCGTATTTGTAGCAGTTTGCCATGAGCCATTGCTGGGTAGCGGTGTCTCCCTGTGAATCATCCAGATTCTGGTTGCTGACAGAACAGATATCAACGGTAAGTCCGAGCTGGTGTTCGCTGGTTCCGGGATAGGCGACCCAGGTAGCGGCATAGGCTTTTGCATCATCACTGCTATAGCCCTGTTCGATATAAGAATTATATTTATTCGTGTAGAGCTGCTCCTGCTTTTCCTGTGTCCGGTAAGACGAACAGATAAGTGGATCAAGACCTTCGGCTCTGGCATCATCCATCATAGCCTGTAAGCCATCATATGCACGGCGGTCAATGGATTGACCGTTTCGAAGCTGTACCAGATCTACGCTCCAGTCAGATGGTAATGTGTGAGACATATTGACCAGAGTTAAGAGCCCATTATTTTCCGCCTCTGTAGCAGAAGCAAGTGTTTGAAGAACTGCCCGGGTATCAAGATCGGATGATTCTGAATTATTATCTGATCTCCGGGTTGAAGTTTGTACTGCCTGTGCTGACAGTTCGGTGACTTCATCGCTGCCGGTAGTGGGAGCAGATATATTTTCTGAAGACAATTTCATTTTCTTAATCTTTCCTGCGATGATTACAATCATTAATAATACTATGTAAAGGACTGCAAGTGATATGACAGTTCTTTTCTTTACCGTACTTCCGAATATATGTAACATAATGTGTCCTCCTTTGTAACTGCTGTTAAGTCTATAACTGCACTGCATAGAAAGACACTCAAAAAAGCATAAGAAATGAATCAATTCTGCATCCTTTTTGCACGGATGACCGACTGTATTTTTTGACAGATTATGCTAATTTGTACATATCGTTTTTCGATTTATTTTCTACTGTATCTGAAATCGCAGAGATCTGCGCCCTCAGCGATCGTTTTCGTCCGGGTGAGCTTCATTTGCATCATATCCGCGAGAACATAGTCCATCCGACAGAGATATTTCGCCAGTTCAAAGCATCCTTCATCCCGACAGAGATTACAGATACCGCAGGTATGATAGTCGTAGCCAAGTTCAAAATCATCTTGAGGAGTTCCCTCAATGATATCAACGACCCAGTCATTTTCATATCGGCGCAAATGAGAATCTGCTGACCATTTCAGTCTGCCCGGCATCTTCTTTTTATCAAGATAGCTGTCGGCATTTCCAACCGCTATATGAAACAGCTTGTTGGCAGATAAGCCGTTCTTGTACAGCTCATAGCAGACTTCCGGTGACATGGATGTCTTACGATTCAAGGCAATAAAATATGCGCCCATGCAATAGGAGCTCATAAGTCTGGATTTGCCGATGTCCTTTGCATTTTTGATAATAGATACATATTCCTGCTTGATTGCTTCTTTATCAATATCCAGTTGTTGTTTTGCTGCCTGCTTCATACAGGAGTTGTGATAGAAATATCCAAATAGTTTCTGCGTAAATCCATATTCCATATCGAGATGCCTCCATATTAATCAAATTCCAATTCGATGATCTGGCACATTTTTGATCGATCCAGATAACGGAAAACTATATTTGTAATAAAACCATAGCGCTTGTCCAGCGGACGGTAACCTGTCAGATATGGGTTGCTCACTGCAGATGAGATATGACCGCTCCATTCCTTTAAAGTATGTACATCGTCTACGCTGAAATACACATTGATATCTTTCATTTCAAAGCCCATTAACCAGGTCTTCAGCATACTTTTCAGTCCTTTTTTCTTCGTTGCATCAAAGACCAGTTTTCCACCGGTGAAATGTTCTGCCATGGCGGTAAACAGCTTTTCCATATCGGTCTTTTTAAAGTAGTAGAATACGCCGGATGCAAAGAATACGATGCCATCTTCAGGGTGGAAATCGATCTGATCGAACCAGGATATATCGTTCAGATCACAGGCAATGTTGAACTCCCGTTCATGGTTGCCGAGCAGCTCGTTCCGGATCGCAATGGTATCCGGAAAATCCAGATTGTAGCCTTTGGCCTTTCCGTTATCGACCTGGTGGAATGTGGTGTCAAGGCCACAGCCGAGGTTTACAACACAGGCATTTGGGTGTGCTTTCAGATAAGCACGACAGGCGCTTGCCATATCATATTGTCTGGTCGCACCCATAATGCAGCCGATATTTCCCAGCATACCTTTCATATTGTCCGGAACTGTAAAATCAATTCTATCGAAAAGCGCCTGGCAGTCATGATCCATGAAGAGATCCGGATAGAGATCCATAGCATATTTTCTTCCATACAGAGGAATCAACAGTGTTTCCTGTACGGTTCCTTTTTCAATCTTAATTTTTTCCATGTTCTGGGTCCTCCTGTTTTCTTATTCCAAGTTCCGCTTCCAGTCCGTGAAGCAGAATATTCATTGCCTCTAAAAATGCCTGTTTGCTCTCAGATGTGATTCCGTTCTTACAGTCATCATCTGCGATTAAATCGCAGACCATAGAGAATTCGGAAGATGAGAGCATGTATATCGTTTTCTCCGATAACATATTTGATGCCAGCCCGCGTCTGTATAATTCTGAATAATACTGCAGGCTGAATGGGACGCAGCGGTCGATATAGATTTTACGAAAACGGTTCAGATATGTACCTGAATCATTTTTCAGCAGCATATGAAATAACTGCATGTCACCTTCTAACAGTTCGAAGGTGCGGACCGATATTCGTGAATATAAGATCTGAATCAGCTGGTCATCAGACATGGCAGAAAAATCTATATTTAACATGGATTCTGTGAGCTGCATAAGTTTATTGCCACTTTCAGCAAAAATCTCTTCAAACATATCCTCCTTACCGGAGAAGTGCTTATAGATCGCTCCCGGGGTTATACCTGCCCGTGCTGCAATTTTTCGCATTGAAGCATCCTGATAACCATATTCCAAAAAGATTTCTCTGGCACTTGTAAGGATGGCTTCTCTTGTTGCTTTTGTACTTTCTCGGATTGTTCTCACTCCTTTTTGTTCAAATGGTAAACACTGTTTACTTTATAGCACAGATCATAAATGAAATCAAGAGAATAATGAATATAAGATTAAAACGCTGAATACAGCCAATATCTTGCACTTGCGTTATATGTAAAATTTATGTACAATATTACTGTATGTCTATTTGTAAGTTGACATAAGTCTAAATGCGTATGAAGTAATAGAAAAGTGCAGGAGAAATGAAAATGAAATTATCGATTATTTGCTATTTGTCGGATGATAAGAAATTAAATCAGACAACAGTGGAAGCACTTGAGAAAATGGCATCCTATAGTCTGGAGCATGACAATCAGGTTACAGTCGCAGGAAAGCATGTTGATAAGAAATATAATAATGGTAAAAAAGACTCGGTAACAGCTTCCTATGAGGTGGAGGTTATTTTAAATACAGATCGTGTACAGGACGATCGTTCATGGTATGAAAATGTTATTACCAGAATCGGCAATCATGCATTTACAAGTAAAGTAAATAAAGAAACGTATGTATCCGAGCAGGACGCACACCAGAAGATGGCAGAGAAGGCTTCCGGTGATTATATTATGATCATACATGCAGGTGATGATATCTCGTCGAATCTGGCAGAAGTATTTGTAAAAGGAAATGTTCACTGCTATGACATGGACACATATATGATAACAAAGGCGTTTCATGATGAGACATTTGGAGCGTTTCGTAATTATAAAAAGGTTACGGATGGAGAGGATATCAAATCCTTTTACATTATTGATCTGAAAAGTAAGTATGACTGTTTTCCATTTGGATTTGGTGGCGTGATCATCCGTGCAGAAGCATTCAAAAAGCAGTCGGTTGATCCGGCTCTTGGACTGGAGGCAGAACGGGATTTTATGCTTCGATTGATGGCGAAGACGATGAAGACATGTTTTCTGCCATATGCGACATTAACAGCGTATGAGTATGAAGAACACGATAATACTTTCTATCGCGGACTGTATATGAGAGAGTGGTATTTTGAATCAGTTACTGATTTCTGGATGCCGTTTTTACAGGAAATGAAAGAGACATATGGAAGTATTCCTGTATTTATCCAGTATAATTTCATGTATTCCATTATGGCGAGATTTAATGGAAACATGGATAATAAGAATAAACATGTGATCGAAGAGGGACATGGTGAAGAATATCTGGAATTGATCGGACAGGCATTTCGTCTGATCGAGGAAAATATCATGTTGAACCGGAATAAGGTAAAAGATTGTATCACCGGTGATACGATGAAATGGGTATATGGAATCCTTCGAAACGGAAAAGACTATAAGTTTGAACGTTTCTTCCTCGCAGGAAAGATCTATTACGGAATTGGAGATACATTATTTAACTCTCTGATGAGCCTTTCCACAAATATATTATTTATAAATTACAGAGATGGTAAGCTGGAGATTGACGGTACGGTTCATCCGATCCTTTATTCAATGGTGGATGAAGTGTATTTCCGGTATGACAATAAGAAATATAAGATCCAGTATAATGAGAGATATGGCCTGACAAAGGCATTTGGTGCGGCAATCTGTAAGAGGCACTCATTCCATTTGTCGATTCCAGTTAAGGATAAGTCTGAATCTGAGTTATTCTGTGAGGCGGCGATCGGAAGTCAGTTAGAGCCGATCAATATTCGCTATCCATCGCATTTCAGCCGTGTCTGCAATGCCTTTGGAAGCAGCCATTGGGTATTCGGAGATAACAGAGAATACATGATGACAGCGGAACGAAAGGGTATCATCATCCGTAAAGTCAATAAGCGTCAGAAGTTTATCAAGGAACTTAAGCTGTTAAAAGACATGCTGATGAAGAATAACTACACCAGAAAATATGCATTACTTAGAGTTCTGTATTTTATCTGCAGACCATTTATGACCGGAAAGCCGATCTGGATGTATATTGATAAGATCTATAAGGGCGGAGATTCTTCCGAGTATCTGTACAAATATGCAAGTGCGCAGAATAAGAAGATCAAGCATTATTATCTGGTCGATAAGAAGAGTACGGATTATAAGCGTTTGAAGAAAGAGGGCTACAAGCCGTTGGTTCGTGACTCCTTGAAGCACAGACTTGTTTTCCTGTATGCGGATATGATGGTTATATCGAATTCAACAGTATATGCATTTAACGGATATACACTTACAAATTCATCTTATATCAGAGATCTGACGCATTTCCATGTCTGTTGCGTTCAGCATGGCATGTCAGTTCAGAAGATCGCGATCGCACAGAACAGACTTCGAGATAATACCAGATTGTATTTCTGTGCATCGAAGTATGAGATCGATAACCTGTCAAGACCGGTATATGATTACGTTGGCTATGATGCCTTGAAGCTTACCGGTGTGCCGCGTTATGACGGACTGAAGGATCGCGCGAAGAAGCAGATCATGATAAGTCCGACATGGAGAATGCAGGCGGCTATGCCGGTTCGTACCAGTGAGAGCGAACAGCGTGATTATAATCCGTTGTTTAAGGAGTCCGAATATTTCAAGGTATTTAATGCACTTATTAATGATAAGCGTCTGATCGATGCTGCAGAGAAATACGGATACCGGATCAAATATGTATTACATCCGATCGTAAGTTCTCAGGTGGAGGATTTTGATAAGAATGATTTCGTAGATATCGTTCCGGCAGTTGGTGATATGAGTTATGAGGATATGTTCTGTGAGTCCAGTCTGATGGTAACGGACTTCTCAGGAATCCAGTTCGATTTTGCTTATATGAGAAAGCCGTTGGTATATCTGCATCATAAAGATATTCCACAGCATTATGAGGAAGGAACATTCCATTATGATACGATGGCATTCGGTGAGATCTGCCATGATAACGATGAGCTGATCCATACATTGATCGAGTATATGCAGAACGACTGCAAGATGAAGCCGGAGTATGTAAAACGTGCCGATGACTTCTTCTATTACAGAGATCATAATAACTGTGAGAGAATCTATAAAGAGATGATAGACTATCAGGAGAAGTATGTCCTTCCTGAGAGATATTGATCAGGTTAGGAAATAAGAGCAGGTGGTTGTCAAGCTGATGACTGCCTGTTTTTTGCTATTATATGTACAGAAAAGACAATTAAAACTTTGCTGTATTTATTATTTGTGATTGTGCAGAGCGCAGATGCCGTGATAAAATATATATGGTATTTGTAGAAAAATTAATCTGTGTAACGGAGAATAAATTATAAAAAATGAAAGGGAGCGAATGATTATGAAAAAATGGAATAAACTGACAGCAGTTTTTGCCGGAATTGCAGTCTGTCTTAGTCTGATTGGAAGTCCGACCGGGGTTCAGGCACAAGCGGATAATAATACAGCGAAGGCATCACAGCCTGCTGTGCGAACGGGGCAACAGACAGAAGAATCGGCTGAATTATCTGTGTCAAATGCGAGAAAGCTGGATACAGATAAGATAGGAGAGACAACATCCTATAATGATATGGTGTATTCGCCGGAGAAGAATGGAATCTATTTTGTCCATACGGTAGGCGATGAGGTATATGCAAATTACAGGACATATGAGATTGTATTTTATGATATAGCGAATGGGACATACACAACAGTGTATACCAGCGAGCGTGGAGTTGAAGAATCCTATATGGATGATAATGCAATATATTTTGCTAAATCGGATATATCATATACGAAGAACGAAAAATCCGGCTCTTATGATTATACATGTGATTTAGAGATCACAAATTATAATTTTAAAACAGGAGCGGTAAATAAGCAGGCATTTGAAACATTGGATATTGATGCGAACTGGGTAAATCTGATATCTACCTTTGGAGTCGATTCATATGGAAGATACTATATTGCGACCAATGAAGGTAAACTGTATCTGTTCAGTCCTGAAGGAAAATTATTGAGTACGACCAAATGTGGAAGTGATATATATGAATTTGCAGGCTTTGATAAAACGAATGGTAATTTTTATTACCGAGGATCAGAGAACTGGAGATATTGGGGATATGATCACAGCATGGCAAGTCTGAAGGCTGGCAAGGTAAACAGTGATAATTCTATCACGATCAAGGGAGAGAATATGATGTATCTCTACCAGAATGGATGGTTTGAACATAAGGCTCCGATCCGGATGTTAAATGACAGGTATCTGGTATCTCTGTCTACATTTAATGGGAACATCTGTGTACTGATAGATTCGAATCAGTATGATATAAATGATGTAACTGAGAGCTCTACAAGTATTAACCTGATTGACAGCAGTGTATCCGTATCACCGATCAACATTGCAAATAAAAAAGCATTGAAGATGGCGTTTTACACAGCTGATTCATATTACGGCGATGGAGATATTGACCTTACAAGCATCGGACCAAGATGCGCATTAGGCAGCACAGCAACTTCTCTGATCGTAAAGACAGATGAAAAAGTGTTAACAGAGTATGATATAGCAAAGAACAAAGAGAAGATACGTGTACAGACAAAATATCCGGTCTACACATTTTTTATGGATAAATCTTCCTGTGTGGTAATAGAGAAAAAAGACAATAATTATTATCTTGAGACCTTTGACTGGACATATCCGACGACATTTAATATTAATGCACCTGCCAGCATGAAGGTCGGAGCATCAGGAACAGCAGCTTGCAGTACAAATGGTGGCTTTGCTCTGGACTATACTTATAAAAGTTCAGATCCAAAGATCGTAAGTGTAGATAAAAACGGAAATCTGAATGCATGGAAAAAAGGAACAGCAACGATCACGATTACCGCATCCCCGATCAATGTGAAAAAGAAGATCACGATCAAGGTAACAAATTCCACATTGTCAAAGAGCAGTAATACATATAAATCTACAGGAGCAGTCGGTACAGCATCAGCAACCATGCATCTGAGTACAAACAGTGGATATACATATGGAAATGTACAGACCGCTTATCTGAATGCAAGATCCGATGGAACCTTTGAGCGTGTAGAGTATATCAGAGGTTCGGTAGTTCGCGAGGTTTATGATTCTTCTTATCGGTTAAAGAGCCGGAAAAAGATTAAATGCGAACTCCCGCTATTTGGTGGATATTATAGCGGTGAGAAATACAACTATCTTGTATTTGGCCAGTCAAATCCAAAAGAGAGCAAGAAGAAGGAAGTAATCCGTGTCGTTAAATATGATAAGAACTGGAAAAGGCTGGGCAATTGTAAGATTAAGGGAGCCAATACCTATACTCCGTTTAATGCAGGCGGACTTTCGATGACGGAGACGGCTGGTAAATTATATATACATACCTGTCATACGATGTTTGCCAGTGACGACGGATATCATCATCAGGCAAACTGCACCTTTGTAGTAAATGAGAACAGCATGAAGCTGGTAGATTCGTATTATGGTGTAATGAATCTGTCAGAAGGTTATGTCAGCCATTCCTTTGCACAGCAGATCGCTACGGATGGAACCTATATTTACCGTGCAGATCTGGGTGATGCATATCCGAGAGGAATAGCACTTACAGCAACGAAGGTAAGTAAAAAGGTTGGCGAACCATCTATGTATGGAACCGTTATTTCTATACCGGGATATGGAGGAAACAATTATACTGGTTATACGCTGAATGACCTGGAGCTTGGAGATAATAATTATATTCTGACGGGAACCGGTATTAAGAGTGAAAAGACGTCAGTAAAGAATGTCTACATCAATGTAGGTTCCAAGACAAAATTACAAAATGATGCTACATGGATCACAAACTATACAGCCAAGGATAAGATCACAGTTATGAATCCAAAGCTTGTGAAGATCAGTGGTTCCCAGTTCCTTCTGTTATGGGAAGAAAAGAATACAAAGAAAAATACATATACGACAAAGATGGTGCTGTTAGACGAAGCCGGAAATAAAGCATCAGCAATCTGCTCATCACCACTTGCACTTGCCATGTGTGAACCGGTCGTTACAAAATCCGGTATGGTTGTATGGTATGTAACAAATAATGATTCACCGGTATTTGTAGAGATCAATCCATACCAGTTATCCAAGGTACAGACAAAGTCCAAACGCGTGAAAACTTTCAAGAAGGATAATACTTTATCATTTGATAATACAGTAAAGACAGGATACCGGAAAGGTGATGTCGTGATCAAAAATAAGATGATCTATAAGATCACTTCTTCAAAGACGGTTGCCTTTGGTGGAGTAACCACGAATTCAGTTACGACACTTTCGATTCCTAAGACCGTAAAGCTTGGCAAGAAGACCTATCAGGTAACAGCGATCGCATCCCGTGCCTGTGTAAATAGAACGAAGTTAAAAAAGGTTACGATCGGCGCAAACGTAACAAAGATCGGCAGTTATGCATTTTCCGGCTGTAAGAGTCTGAAGACCGTTACGATCAAGTCAACAAAGTTAAAAGCATCTTCAGTAGGATCGAAGGCATTTACAAAGATTCAGGCAAAGGCTACGATCAAGGTTCCAAAAGGAAAGAAGACGGCATATAAGAAGTTCCTGTTAAAAAAGGGAATTACAAAGAAGATGAAGATAAAATAGAGAGCTGGAGATTTTTGTAGTCGATGAGCTGTCAGGCATTTATATGTCTGACAGCATTTTCTTTTATAAGAAAAGAATGACCTGTAAGGTAAAAATATTTCGCTGAGCATAAAAATATATGATATTGTCCAGAATATAGAAAAAGGGTGGTGGATGTGTATATGAAAAGATCGGCGAAGATTTACATGGTGCTGCTTGTCTGGATCGCAGCAGCATTGCAATTTTTTATAAATGAGAAAATGGACATTGAAGAAGTATTTGCCGAAGTGCAGGAGGCAGATGCACAGAGGCAGATCGATGCGGATGTGAGTGCATGGGGTGTGTATCAGGTGTCTCATTCTCATCTGGCGCCGACAGCAATAAAAAATCTCCTGTTAAATACGGCTGAATATTTTGGCCTAACTTCCGGTGAACTGACAATCACCGGACAGGATGATTCTATAACAACATTTCAAAGTAATGGGGAAAGTGAGTCCTGGAGGATCACTTTTCTTGTTGATTCTAATACCGGTCAGAGTTATCTGATCTTTCATACGGACAATATAGAAGCAGTTGACCGGATTCATACGTTTTATAATGATCTGAATATTGATGAGACAGTGAGCGTCGAAGCAGATCTTTCTTTGCATACAGCAGAAAGTGTGATGCAGAAGAAGACACATCCGGCAGAAATGAAAAAGATATCAGATACAGATTTGTCCGAGCAGCCGTCAGGGAAGGACACATTATTAGAAAAATTGCTGGCTGAGCTTCCAGTCACAGGGCTTACGCAGACTCCGGATGGCTGGTATGGACGGCTGAATTCCAACGTGCATCTGAGCGATCTTGCAGCAAATAAAAATGTCCGGCTTCAGGAGACGGATTATGGTTCGGTTCATCTTCAATTCGGCGATAAGACAGATCTGGTCAGGTTGTATGCATCAGTTCTCAGACGATGAAATTTCAGATGTAAAATTTACACAAAACCTAAGAAAAATAACACGAAATATATATTAATTTTCTCCCGGATATGTTAGAATTAGTTGATTTTTGTCTAATGATAAAAATTACAAATAACTTGAAAAGGAGAGTGTATAAATAATTGGAAAACATTATTGAGTTAAAGCATATCACAAAAAATTTTGATGATAACTTTACGGCTGTGGATGACTTTAATCTGGAGGTGCAGCGTGGAGAGTTTGTAACCTTTTTAGGGCCGTCCGGTTGTGGTAAGACGACCACACTTCGAATGATAGCCGGTTTTGAGATGCCGACAGAGGGGGAGATCTTATTAAATGGTAAGGACATCAGCAAGTTACCACCAAATAAGCGCCCGATCAATACGGTATTTCAGAGATACGCATTGTTTCCACATTTAAATATTTATGACAATATTGCATTTGGTCTGAAGCTGAAAAAGCTTCCAAAGGCTGAGATTGAAAAGAAAGTAAAAAAGGCCCTTGAGATGGTAGATCTTGAGGGATTTGAAGATAGACGCGTTCAGACATTGTCCGGTGGACAGCAGCAGAGAATTGCGATCGCACGTTCACTGGTAAATGAGCCGGAGATTCTTTTGCTTGATGAGCCGCTCGGTGCGTTGGATCTGAAGATGAGAAAAGAGATGCAGCTCGAATTAAAGGAAATGCATGAGAGACTGGGAATCACCTTTATCTATGTAACCCATGATCAGGAAGAAGCGCTTACAATGTCAGATAAGATCGTTGTAATGTCAGAAGGCCGTATCCAGCAGATCGGTACGCCGGAGGATATTTACAATGAGCCGAAGAACGCATTTGTTGCCGACTTTATCGGAGAAAGCAACATTTTTAATGGAATCATGACAGACAAATTAAAGGTTCGTTTCTGCGGTGCGGAATTCGAATGTCTGGATGATGTAGAACATGGAACACAGGTGGATGTCGTAGTACGTCCGGAGGATATCCTGATCGTGCCACCGGAGCAGGGAGCAGTAAAAGGAACGGTTATCTCTGTGGTATTTAAAGGTGTTCATTATGAGATCACAGTACAGTCCGGTAAAAATGAGATCGTGATACAGTCCACAAAGTCTGCAAAGGTAGGTGACATGGTTGGACTGAATGTAGAACCGGATGGTATTCATGTTATGCCTGCGGAGAAGGCGCTGAACCGTCTGGAGACCGGCGTTGACAAATATTATAAGCTGGAATTCTTAGATGGTGAGCTTGAGTGTGATCTGAGTAAGATCGTTCCGTCGTCTCATTATGAGGATGGTGTATTAATGGATGCGTCCGGAGATGTCATCGATCATGAGCGGCTCAAGGTGATCTTAACGATCAAGCCGGATGATATTACGATGAGTGATGATCAGGAGGAAGGTATCATATCCGGTCATATCATTAACCTGATCTATAAAGGAGACCACTACAGCTATGTAGTCCGTACGGAGAATGAGGAAGACTTCATTGTTCACGATGAATATCTCTGGAATATGGATGACTTTGTCAGCCTTGTGATTCCAAAGGATAAGATCCACTTTGAACTTAAGAAATAACCGAAAGCAAAAGGAGACAGAGATGAGTACATTACGTTTTTCCAGAAAACAACTGTGTGTGCCATATGCATTGTTCCTGATATGCTTTGTGGTTGCACCGCTTATAGTCATTATATATTATGCATTTACAAATGGAGAGGGGCAGTTCTCACTGGAGAACCTGACAGGATTCTTCACCAGTCCGAACACGATCGGAACCCTTGCATACAGCTTTGCGATCGCCTGTGTATCGACGGCAGCAGCTTTGTTGCTGGCGTATCCGATCGCCTATATACTTGCCAGAAGTGAATGGAAGAAAAAGTCGATCATTGTTATGATCTTCGTTCTTCCGATGTGGATCAATTTTACGTTAAGACTGACTGCTTTAAAAGAAGTCTTGACGTTGATCGAGCATAATCTGGCATATTATCCGTTTTTGAATTCCGTGATCGGTATGGTATATGATTTTCTTCCATTTATGATCCTGCCGATCTATACAACATTGATGAAGTTAGATAACAGTCTGTTAGAAGCAGCAAATGATCTGGGTGCGAGCTCTGTTCAGACATTTTTAAAGGTGACGCTTCCGTTATCTGTTCCGGGTATCATCAGTGGTATCGTGATGGTATTCCTTCCGTCTATGACGAACTATGTTGTATTGGATATGTTGTATAACAGCACTTATGTTATGGGTAGCCTGATAGGTAGCTATTTTGCTGCATACGATTGGCACAATGGATCCATGATCGCACTGGTACTTCTGTTGATCATATTAATCTTTACTCTCTTTACAAATAAATATGAGGGAGAAGACAACAACAGAGGAGGTGCATTGTTATAATGAAAAAAGGATTTCGGGTTGTTTTTATTATATTGATGTTGGTGATCCTTTATCTGCCGATTCTGATCCTTGCAGTTTATAGTTTTACGGATTCGGCAAATATCGGAACAATACACGGATTTTCCGTTCAGAATTATATTACGTTATTTACAAAGCCTGAGCTTGCAGATATGATCTGGGGTACGGTTCTTCTTGCGGTTGGATCTGCATTGATTGCCACTCTGCTTGGAACATTGGGTGCGATCGGTGCATTTTATTCCAAGAAACTTGCATCGGGGATCGTATCTGCGATGAATCAGGTTCCGGTTGTAAATGCAGATGTTGTAACCGGTTTTTCAATCTGTATCCTGCTGATCGTAGTATTTGGTGTCAGTAAGGAATCCTATGTGCCGCTGGTCGTTGGACATGTTGTGCTGTCTGCCCCGTTTGTCTATCTGTCAGTTGTACCGAAGCTAAAGCAGATGGATGGAAGCCTGTATGAGGCAGCTATGGATCTGGGTGCATCACCATTTACCGCACTGGTAAAAGTAGTCCTTCCACAGATCCTGCCGGGGGTGATTTCAGGATTTGCACTGGCAATTACCCTGTCATTAGACGATTATTTCATTGCAAGCTATACGAAGCCTGCGACCTTTGATACGATCAGTACTTATGTCGTAAATGCGACGAAAGGATCTCAGACAGAGATCAAGACTGCTTTATGGGCGTTATCAACAGTGATCTTCGTGATCGTTATACTGATCGTTGTTGGTATGAATATGACATCAAAGGCAAAGGCGAGAGCCGGAAAGGCAGGTGGCAGATATGAATAAGAAGAAGTTATTCAAAGGATTTGCCGGCTTCTGTGCCGGACTTATGATGCTTACACCTGCGGCTTATCTGGTACATGCGGAGGCAGATAATAATGTGCAGGATCAGACAGAAGCATCTGCCATATCAGATAATACAGGAAGTGATGCAGCAAAGACAGATGCTGCCGATGTACAGAAGTCGGATGATACGATCGTGCTTCGAGTATCCAACTGGGAAGAATATATCGACCTTGGAGAATGGGATGAGGACGAAGTAATCGACCTGGAAGATGGAACCGAGATCTTCGGTGAGAATTCCATGGTGACGGATTTTGAGAACTGGTACTATGAGACATATGGTCAGAAGGTAAAGGTGGAATATTCCTGTTTTGGAACAAATGAAGACCTTTATAACATGCTTACTCTTGGTGATAAATACGATCTGGTTTGTCCATCCGACTACATGATCATGAAGCTGATGGCAGAAGAAAAAGTAGTTCCGTTTTCGGATTCGTTTTATGACACGAGTATAGAGGAAAATTATTATGCAAAGGGAGTATCTCCATATATCAGACAGACCTTTGATGAAAATGAGATCAATGGTGAGAGCTGGAGCAAATATGCAGCCGGATATATGTGGGGTGTAACCGGTATCTTATATAATCCGGAGGAGATAACGGAGGAAGAAGCAGGTACATGGAATATCTTGGATAATCCGAAGTTTGCACGTCAGGTTACGATCAAGGATAATGTGCGTGATTCTTATTTTGCGGCACTTGGTATTTTAAAGCAGGACGAACTGACATCAGAGGAATTCACAAATGCAGATACTTATCATGATGATCTGCTTCGGGTAATGAATGATGTCAGCCCGGAAACGATACAGGAAGTACAGGATCTGCTTCAGGATATGAAGGACAATGTATATTCCTTTGAGACAGACAGTGGTAAGGCAGATATGGTATCCGGTAAGGTACTTGCAAATTATCAGTGGTCCGGTGATGCGGTTTATGCGATGGATCAGGCAGAAGAAGATGATCTTTATCTTGATTTCGCCGTGCCGAAGGAATCTACCAATCTCTGGTTTGATGGCTGGGTGATGTTAAAGGATGGTATCGATGAAGATGCCAGAAAACAACAGGTAGCAGAAAGCTTTGTGAACTTTCTTTCAAGACCGGACAATGCAGTCAGAAATATGTACTACATCGGATATACTTCTGTTATTGCAGGAGGTGAAGATGATAATACAGTATTTGATTATCTGAACTGGAATTATGGTGCGGAAGATGGAGAAGAAGATACAGCAGAATATCCGCTTGGTTATTTCTTCAGTGGTGATAATTCGGATCCTGATTACATCATAACTGCTCCGGAGGAGCAGACAAGACGTCAGCTCTATGCCCAGTATCCGGACGAAGCGGCGATCGAGCGAAGTGCGATCATGCAGTATTTCGATGTAGATGCCAGCAAACAGATCAATCAGATGTGGATCAATGTCCGTTGTTATAATATCAAAGATGTACCGTTGCAGGTATGGGTGATTGTTATTATCCTGATCCTTGCGGTAACTGGTCTGATCATACGGCATAAAATGTCCAGATATCATGGATAAGAACTGTACGTAATAAAACAGCGGTTTTGCAATAATAAGTCATTGTCAAATAGAGATAAAAACAGTATACTTTTAGTACAAGTGATGCTGTTGCATCTGGCATTGTAAAGGCACTGCAGGAATGTGGTAGACAGATTCCGGATGATATAGGAATTATAACCTTTAATAATACAAGTTTTTTGGAGTTTTCCAATCCACCCCTATCATCTGTAGAAGTATTTCTGAAGGAAAGTGCAGAATGTGCGGTCTTATGTATGAATCTGTTGTGGGATGGAATCCGGTCTCCGAAAAAGATTATTGTGCCGTGTGTGCTGGTTGATCGTGGAAGTGTCGGAACAAGAGAATGATCTATGTGCGGTTTATATATGGGATGAAGATATGGAAGAAAAGATCTTGTCATTGTGACAGGATCTTTTTTTATGGTATCTGACGAATATGTAGCAATAAATTTCCCGGGATACATAGTCAAAACAACGAAAAAAGAAGATGCTAAGAAGGCATTTTCGTAACAAACAGAGTAGACAGGAAGGTCTGATGATCTCTCGGAATCTTGAGTGATCATGCCAGAAAAACTCTGGCATTGAACTTTGACAAGTAAATATTGTTCTTGATCGTAAAAATGAACGCAAGAACTAAAAATGAGTAAATGTTGTCAATAATTTGACAAAATGTTATAATTTATTTGTCAAAGAACGACAAAATATGCTGGGGAGCGACTGGATTTTGAATAAAAACTACAAAGATTGTCTATTATGTCTCTTATGAATATCAAAGTGGATTTTCTGCGGAAGGATATTCTTTCACAAGGATATCAATGCGAAAATATTATCTTTCATGCGATATTTCCCTGGCAAGTACAGATATACAAGGTAGAAACAAACGTACATGTTGAAAAATATATATCGGCAAATAATGAATACAATAGGTAGCATTCCACCAGAATCGGGAGGAATACTTGGGGAGAGGGAAGGAGTGCTTTGCGCATACTATTATGATACAGGTGGCACATGTAATGGCGGTACATATAGACCAGACATCATATGTATAAATCGTGTTATAGAGAAGTGGAGCCAAAAGAGTATTCAGTTTACAGGCATCAATTCATAGTCATGATAAGGCACAGACACATCTTTCATGTGCAGATATCTATTATGCAAGAATGATAATGAAGGCAAACAAGATGGATAAAGTCCTGTTTCCCTTGGTACTCATTGGGGAGAGTAATGAATTAGTGTTGTACGAAGTGGTAACTGATGGGAGCGTCAATAGACATGATGTGGAGACGGTTGTCAAATTATCCCTCAAAACAAATCAACCTAAAATTGAGGTTACAATGTGTCCAGATGAAGAAAGCAATTATACGCCAGAGGAAAAGGCTACTTATCAGAAGATTAAGGACTATGTGAAGGACAAGTATGGTGTGAATGTGCATATTTCTTATATTGCACAGGTGAAACGGATGTGTGGTCTGGATATGGGCGAGAATTATAATAAGTCCAAGAAAGAGAAGCCAGAGGTGAAACAGTGTCCGCAGGAGAAGGTGGAGTATATTAAGGATGCGTTGAGATATTTCAATCTGATATGACAGGCAATAAATCAAAATGATTTATGAAGGAGTAGTTATGTCTGATTTATTTATTATAGGAAATGGTTTTGATAGAGCTCATGGGATGGAAACATCATACTATAATTTTCATCAATTCATAAAAGATAACTGCAAAAATATGCCTTACACGGGAGTGGTAGAACTGTTATCTCAAGATAGCGAAAATAAAATTGACGGGATGATAGTGTATGAGCCTATTGAATATTTGGACTTTTTTCAAATCATAATAGACCAAACAGATGGACCAGATTGGAAGAACTTTGAAGATGCACTTGGTAGACTGGACTTTTCGGATGTTCTGAGGGATTATGGAACTGATTATGATACGGATTCAATTAAATATTTGAATGGACGTAGTATTGAATCAATTAACCAAGCTATATTAACTGTTAAAGAAATGTTTCCACTTTGGGTAAAAAGCATATTGATTGATAATCAGATTAAGAAAAAAGATAGAATTCAAGAAATGCTTAAAGGTTCTCATTATATTCTTAATTTTAATTACACAGATACTTTGGAAAAATTATATGGAGAAAAAAATGTATTTCATATTCATGGTAATCAAAATTCTGATATAATTTTCGGACACGGAAATTACGTTGATGAAGAATTTGACAATGAAGAATTTGAAATATATCCTGGGGCTGATTTATATTTAAATATGATGAAAGCAGAGTTGAAGAAACCTGTAGATAGAATTATTGAAAGAGCGGAGACACAAAACTTTCTGGATTCTATAAAGGATGTAACGAAGATTTATTCTTATGGTTTTAGTTATGGTAGTGTAGACTTGCCATATATAGTTGAAATATGTAGGCGTATTGACACTTATAATGTTACTTGGTATTTTAACGACTATTCATCTGATTATGAAATAAAAAAATATCAAGAAATAGTAAAAAAATGTGGATTTAAGGGTTACTTCTCTACTTTCCACGTGTAACAAGTACTTTTTGTCTAATGACATATAAAAGTACCAAAACTTAAAAGTATTGACACTGCTTCGCTCATGACGATAAATCAAGGGCTGATGTGGTGTCATTTCTTATATTCACAAGTATCAGAGAAGAAGGTTGAAATATACCTTCTTTTTTGATGCTCAAAATTTAGTTACGGAAGGAGATTTACATTATGATTTATGGTTATGGAAGAGTAAGTACGCGAGGACAGGCAAAAGACGGTAACAGTTTAGAGGCACAGGAAAACGCCCTACGGTCAGCAGGAGTAACTAAGATATATGCTGATGCGTTTACTGGGACAAGGACAAAACGCCCTGAATTAGACAAACTAATGTCTGTATTACAGTCAGGCGATACGCTAATTGTTACGAAGCTAGATAGGATTGCCAGAAGTGCTACACAAGGGATTGAACTTATTGAAATGCTGCTGGATAAAGGTATTGTGGTTCATGTACTCAATATGGGCTTAATGGATAATACCCCTACTGGCAAGCTCATAAGAAAAATTATGTTGGCTTTCAGCGAATTTGAAAGAGACATGATAGTTGAACGTACCAGTGAGGGTAAAGCGATTGCAAAAATGAATCCTGATTTTAGAGAAGGTCGTCCTAAGAAGTTTTCTAATACACAGATAAATCATGCACTATCGCTGTTAGAGAATCATTCCTATCGGCAGGTGGAACAGATGACTGGCATTAGTAAATCTACGTTGATAAGAAAAAAGAAAACTGAAAATAAAGCGAAAGAAAATTCTATCAGAGGATAACTGATTTGTATGCTACTGCGATTGATTATGATAAAAATTCTGCTAAGAAAAGTGATGTTACGGTTGCTAAGAATTATTTGAGTCAGGATGAAATGAAGCAGCTGAACCGTATGGTTACGGCATACCTGGATTTTGCTGAAAACATGACATTACGGCATATTCCACTTACAATGCAGGATTGGGAAAAAAGGCTTAATAGTTTCATTGAAATGTTTGATTATGGTATTTTACAGGATGCAGGCAAGGTGACGGCTGAATTCTAGTTCAAAATGGCGTGCTAGTCAGACAGGAAAGGTTAATATTTTAGATAGGGGAATTGTATGAGGGTTAGAAGAAAAATAATTATATTTGTGCCTTTAATAATTATTATTTTTATTGTAGATCATCCAAGCTGCCATCCTCTAATTAGGTTGAATAAACACTTGAATAATCCGGAGAGAAATCCGTCTTCTGTCCGGATTATTCATTAATGATAGGTGATTTAGGGTTATTTAAAGTTTATGCGAACAAACGTAATCGTTAAATGATGACTTCAAAGGAGCAATATCCTTTCGTGCGCGATATAGCCAGTTATCAAGGTTAGTTCTGGTTACTTCTTTAGCAGGTATCTTAAAATTTAATTTAAGACCATTGAGATAACGCACATCAATATTTTCTAATTCATAAAGCGTATTTACGACCATATTTAAACAATAGTTATATCCATATGTATTTATATTATTTAACAGGTTAATGCATGACATACCTGCGTAATCGGAAAGCCACCTTAATAGACGCTCGGGGTGTGGCAGGAGTGTTTCTATAATTTTAGGAATAAGCTCTTCGTCAACAAAATTAACTAAGAGTCCGTCTGATGTTTCCTGCTCTATATTAACTTTGCTATCTTCAATTTCAAGTTCCGTTTCATTTCCATCTTCATCAGAGATAATATTATTATTCGAAGGAAATTTTTTTAGCCATGTTTTCATGGCGCGTGTCATATCTATAAGTTTATTAGTGACGCTACGTTTTATAAGTAAGTATGTATCTATAGCGTTATCAGAGTGTGTCATATAATGATTTGTTTTAAGAAGTATATGTGTCAATAAGTCATCAAGTATTTCGTCATTAATAATTCCGGTTGTAATATTATATTGCTTAAATCCGGATTTCCTCATGCTACAAACCATTTGATAGTTACTTGTAGTAACTGGATTATTTTCCTTATCTTTTGCTGACGTTTTCACCAATTGTGATGAGTGCATAAGCGAGGATATGATTTGCCTTACACACATTACATAATCCCTCCACTCAGTATAGTGTCTCGTTTCAAGCAGACGCAGATTACCTGTATCGTATCGAGAGATTGTTTCGTAAGCCTCAGTAAAAGATACAAGTGCCTTCGGAAGCATAGTTGTACTTGTAATATTTGTGATGCTATGGTTAAATGAAGATGTCATGGTCAGTTACCTCCTTGAATTTTTTCAAGGAGTTTTCGGAAACTACCTTATAAATAGTATTGCCAGATTCATCCTTGGCATGTGTTTCTATCAATTTTGTCGAATACATGAATACTGATAAGATACGCCTTATACTTACACAGTATTCTACCCATTGTCTAGGGTCATCCCTTTCAAGCGTACGTAAATTACCTGTGTCATAAAAAGAAAGCACAGTACAAGCGTTAATAAAAAAAGTTGGTATTTTGAGGGTTCTAGAGGAGTAATCTCCACTTACATTTGTATGGTTTGCTGATATTAACATAGCCGGTTACCTCCTTGTTTGTTTTCCCTTATTATGCAAGCAGAAAATCTCTATTCGCTCTCTGATTATGGTGATATTGGAGATTTATTTTTTTTTGAAGAAAAAGGGCTGGAGTACGTTTTTAATGGTGTATTATGTAGAGCACTAACTTATGGGAATGTTGAATTCTACCTGTGTTAATATTTATATAATTGCCATATAAAATTGACTTCCTTGCTTATTATGGTAAAGACAATATTCTAATGGCTAATGCTTCGGGGGTGGATGTGCATGTAGATAAAGTAAATGAAGGAATGATGAGAAAATAATATAGGCTGATATTGTTACACTATAGATGCAAAAGGCAGTGAAGGAGTGAATTTACAATGAATGGATATGACGAAAAAATGAAAAAACTAATGCTTGAAAACGATGGTGGAAAACAAAGTGACTACGTGGCAAGATGGATACGAAGAGAAAATGAAAAAGTTGCAAATGATATATTAAAGAATTTTATTCTTTGTTCTTCTGAAAATAATGATAAGTATAAGAACGTAGATGTTGACAAGTGGGATACATATGTGTCGGATAGTGTGATCAGAATGCTATTTAAGATGAATTATGTTGAAGACGCGTTTTATTTAGAATTAGTAAAGTATATCAGATGTCTGGAGAGTGAGTACAATGCAAGTTGTATTGTTTATGGGTTATCATTAGATAAGAGATTGCCCTATTCAAGAACGCTAGTTTTTGATGAAGAAAGGAAAGGGGTTCTTACTAATGAGCAGTATATGGTTACATTGAACAAATTGAGAAATGATGGTACAATTAACAAACTGGAGCAAATTATCAACATTCAGTGGACATTTAGAACAGAAAGGACAGATAGGATTCTGGCTTTAATGGATGACCTAGAAGTTCAAGAAAAAGAAGTCCTACTAACGGTAGCATTGATTAAGTATTGTGAATTTGTAAGTTAACAACAATCTTATAGATGTATATAATCAACTTTAATAAAATTATGAAGCAATAAGTAAAAATTTAGCGTTTGCGGTTATTATTTGTGTCGCTAAAGGGCACGCAGAATGGAGATTACGATGTATAAAATTATCAGACCTGGAGTAACTGATTATTGTTGGAATTTTGATGAAAATAGTGGAGAGATTTTCAGAATTGCTGCTGATAAAAAAATAGCAATTAATTTCACTAAAAGCCAAAGACTGCTTTTAAAAAAATTATTTACAAGTGAATTGTTGATGGTTAGTTATGATGCATTACTTGCTGCTTCACATGGCGACTTTGGAACGTATGAGGATACTGTTGATGAGAAATTTGTGAATGATGTGCCGGATACAGTGCAAAAGGCGGTTTCAAAAATCAAGAAAAAGGAACCGGAGTTAACAGAATTAATTGAGAATATATCAGGATTGGGGTATAGATTTAACGGTATTAGAGAGAAAATTGAAACTGCTAATAAGAGTAAAACAGAAGTGGAGTTGACAGAAGAATTTGGAAAGAAATTGAAGCAAAGTTCAATAGACATTCTTGCTAAATGGGAGAAACAAAATTATTTGATAGAAACGGAACTATTACCATCGTGTAATGTAAATGGGAAACGCTTTAATACATTGTATGATTATATCAGGATTGAGATAATGCAAAATAGACTACACAATCATTTGATTTATGCAGTAGGTGGGGGTGGAAAAACATCTTCTCTAGTTTATGCATGCAAAAAATTGGCGAATGATAAAATGACAGATAATGTAATATCTGCATTTATAAGAGTGAGGAATTTGGATTGTAGTGTGCCTAATCCAATAAGTAATTATTTATATCAACATTTTGCTTATGTAACAAATATATTTGGCACATATAATCCGGAAAAAATCTTCATGCATAATTTAGAAGTTTTTTTAAAGGAATCTGGTTCCAAACTTTTAATAGCATTAGATGGCTATAATGAAGGGAAAGAACAATCTTTAGCTGATATAAATATTATTACGGAATTACCAAATACAATGGTTGTCGTTTCGTCGAGAAATTCTGAAAAGTCGTTAGCAGATTTTTCTGGTATACAAATCAACGAGCTGGAGAACAAAGTGGTTATAAACTATCTGAGGCATGCAGGAATTACTTTTACAAAAAATTATGATCCTAAAAGTTTGAGACTGCCAATTTATCTTAATTTGTACTCGACAATATATAAAAATGAAAATGGCTGTGAGTGCATTAATAATGGGATATCTAGCCAAGCTGAAATTATTGATTCCTGGGTAAATCGTCAAGAAAAGATTTTTAACTCCACAAGAGAAAAGTTTGCAGTGGAGATATTTCTCCCCTTGTATTCATTAACAATTTATATGAAAAGGAATAGCACTTCACATAAAAATCTAAACTTTACTGTAAAAGAATGCTTAGATGCTGTAGCAAATATGCAACAAATATTTTCAAATGAAAGTATTGCTGATTGGATTATGCTAAAGTATAATATCTGCAGTCTTAATAAGAATAGTTGTGTTCAATTATTTAATGAGATTATTGTGAATAGATACGCATTCTTTCAATACGATGAAAGAGAAGCTGGTGCATTATCGTGGTCTCATGAATGTTATAGAGATTGGTTTACTGCTAAAGGGATGTATATATTATATTTATATTCAAAAGAACTGTTTGAAGAGTATTTTACTACATTTATGGAAGAAAAGTTTGTATATCCTGATGTATTTGACATAAGCAGGGACTATTCGACATTTGCAGTAGCTGTGTATTTTTGTGAGCTTATTGGTAGAGAAGCCTTAATAAATGCTTCTGATAATAAGTTTGAAAATTTTTTGAGGAATATAGCATTTTTTTATGAAGACATTGGTGATGCTGACAATGTAATTAAATATGGTGATTTAATACTTGATAGATATCGCAATAATTTAATTAAAGTACCGGTTATAGAGAAATCACTGACTCTGAATGGCTTGGCATATTCATATTTACATATTCAAAATGTTATTGATAAAACAGTTGGCGAAGAATTGGTTAAGCACTCATTTGAGTTTTTAAAATTTGCTGAGAGACAGTTACATTCGGTTGTTCCGATTGAATATTTAACCAATATCGATGATGATAGACTAATGAGTCTATTGCCGAATGATTTGTTCGATCTGTTGGAGTCAGAGTCGGTGTGTAATCCACTAATTCCGATAAACGCGATTTTGTCCAACCATGTTGATGGTACAAAGGCATGGAATGAGAACTTTGAGCTTAATGAAGGTGTATTGAGTACAAACGAGTTATTAGAGATAAAACATAATTGGAAAGATTATTGGAAAGATTTAGATTTGGATGATATGGATTTATGGGATATAAGGAATAATAAGAGCAAAGTATTGCCATTGCTATCACGAATATATGGCAATTTTGGGTCTTATTATTTAAATAGATATTTTGCAGACAAAAGTACCGAAAATCTGATAGAAGCTCATAGAGCACACATGACTGGAGCAGTATATAAATATAAAATTTTAAAGACATTAACTAGGGGGACAAAAGGATATAGCGAAGCAGAACAAGCGCTTGCTGTTTCCCTAAGATCACTTGGTATTGATATGTTTTTTGCCGGGAAGTATGAATTATCATTGATGTATTTCTATAAAGCATTAAATGAATATGAATCTTCAAGCAATGTTAAGGCAGTACTCAGAGCCTATATAGTAAGAAGTAAAGTTAATGAGATGCTTAATCATAATGAATTGCATCAAAAATATAAAATGAAAGATATAATTTGTGAAGAGATCAAATTACTTTCATTTTTTGAAGAAAATCAAATGTGGGGGGAGATAAACCATATGGTGAGTATTGTAGCAAACACAATTCAATTATTTCGAGAAAATTATAATGAAAGCGATAAAGTAATGCTTGTTACATTAATAAAAAAATTTGAAGAATTACATACAAAATATTATACAACAGATAATGATAGTTGTAATCTCATGAATTTTCTTGAAGAAGGAGGAGAAAATATATGGCAGACTTATTACGAATAAAATGTCCTGATGTTTCATTAAACAAGAATGAGAGGGTGGACTGCCTGTTTCAGGATATTAGGGAGTGGCTATATTCTGACGCATTAATTAACTTGGTTGAGATTTTTGGCGGAAAAGTAAACAAACAGAGAGATATAAAAAGTGCAATTAATAATTTGCATTTGTTTGCAAATATATGGGATTATAGGAAGAAACAGGCTGCTGGAGGCGAACGATGGAAAATTTATAACGACAGCTTTGTGGAAGAAAATTCGGACCAAATAATGAAATTGGTTGGAAGATTGGGTTTAAAAGATATAACAAGACCATTGTGTGTACCTGATTACATTTTACCATTGGGTGGAGCAAGGCTTGCTAATTTATCACGATGCCAAAAAGCAAAATCGTTGGCAGATAGTTTTAATGAACAATCGGTAAATATTGTTGCGTTAGGAGGTATGCGACCACTTGATGATATAGAGAAAGAGTATACAAATGAATATGCTCCATACGCAGGGACAGAGTATGATGCCATAAATAGAGGATTAGAGCTTTCATTTAATTTGCAGGAAGTCAATTACGTTGAAAATGGTTATTTAGGTGCTGATAGGAATGCCAATTGGTCAGTTAGAGAATATAAGGTTCCACAAAAAATATTTTCTGTAGCTGCACCAAGTTCTGAGTTGAGCAGAAGAGCAAATAGTATGGACACATTTAATTTTTTTATAGAAAAATTTAATGTTGAGAAAGGCACTAAATTGTTATTAGTAACATCTTGTATTTATGTGCCTTTTCAGTTTTTGAAATTCATGAGTATTGCACTGGATAAAGACCTATATATTGACTGTGTTGGAGTGTCGTCATCTCAACCAGGTGTACAATTTTCTAAAACCAGTAATTATTTACAGGAAACAAAAGCAACTATTGATGCGATGAAGATGCTGGCCGATAAGTATTTATAGAAATCTGATATGTAATGACTTTTGTCAAGGGATAAATTAACAAGAAACATCACAAATTTTATTTTTTTGTAGCCGAAGGCATCGTGAAAGAGCTTTAGGGTATCAGTTACCGGCATTGGCCACTCTGATATACGTGGATTCAGGGGATATGAAAGATGTCGAATTTAATCTGCTGTATATGTGCAGTAGGTGGGAAGATTAATTTGACGCGTGACAACTGCCTTTGGTGTTAAAAAATTTTATTTTTGCGATGATGATTTACTCGACCCTAATAATGAATTAATTAGAGAGAGAATTGAAGAACTGTGCAATAAGATTATTGCGTTGAATTATAAATTAGTATTTACGTGCTTTATTAAAGCGGTTTCATTTAGGAATACAGAAGAAGACCGACGATTATTACTGTTTATGTATAAAGCTGGTTTTTCGGCAAATGTTTGTAGAAATTGAAGCTGCAAATGAGAAAGACTTGAGAATATACAATAAGAAAGTTAAAACGCAGGATAATTACACTATAATGAAATTATTAACAGAAGCTGGTATATATCCGGTTATCGGTTTCATAAACCTTAACCCATATTCGACACCGGAATCTATTAGAACTAATTTTGATTTCCTAGTAGAACATGATATTTCAAAAGTATCTTTGTATATTTCAATTTTAAGACCGTATAAAAATACACCTATATACCGAACGATGATCAGGGATCAATTAATAAACAAAGAATATTTTTTTAATAATTTTATGCATTACTCTTTTGTAGATAAGAGGGTGGAGAAGGTTGCAAAGTTTGTGGTTGAACGTATTTATCGATATTTTGATGATTTGGAAATTGAGTTTGAATGGGTAGAAGAACTCTATTATGATTGTATTCATGTGAATACCGATTGCACAAAGTTTTATGAGGATATTCAATTATGAGAATAAAACAACAGCAGCAAGCTGTTATGTTAAACTATTTCAGCAAATTGTATGTCGATATGGATATAGATTGGTGCGAGCAACACATTAATGAATTGTTTGAGTTCTTAAGCAAAATTTAACCAAAATTAAAAGAATTGTATGATAAGATTTTGAATTTGTACATTGTTTGAGGCTTTTAAATATATGTTGCTATGTCAATCTATCTGCGAAGATTATTCAGAACCTCAAAAGATGGACTAGTTCGAAAAAGTAAGTAAAAAGTTAATGTACTAATGTATATAACTATTTTAAAAATATGTACTATGTAAAAAGATGTATATAGAATATTTAGAACAACGATATCGTTATCTATAGATCACTTTGTTTTGTCTAAAATTGTGAGGGAAAATTATGGAAGTATTGAAATTATTAAAGGAAGTTAGGCCAGATGCAGATTTTGAAACTTCGGATGCATTTATCGAGGATGGGTTGTTGGATTCATTTGATGTGTTGATGTTAGTTGGTCTTATCGAAGAAAAGTATAATATTGAAATAAGCTATGAATTGCTAATTCCTGAGAATTTTGAAACAATAGATAGTATTTGTGAACTTGTAAATAAATATTTATTTTAACTATTTTCGTATTTGAATTGCTTTCTTGGTAACAAAATAGGTTATGGGGGTAAAATGAAAGAATTTGATTATTCAGCAATGATATCTAATATTCCTATCAATGAAGGGGATACGGTTGATGTTGTATCAGACATGCTCAGCATAGCCGTATACTGTAAAGAAAATGATCTATTATTCGACCCGAATAAGTTTATTGATTGTTTATGCAAGGCCGTTGGGGGAAATGGTACTGTGCTTATACGTGCTTTTTCACATGACTTTTGCAAAAAAAAAATATGGGATTATTCATTATGCCGTAGTAGTGTTGGAGCACTAGGAAATATTGCTTTAAGAAGGAAAGATTTTGTGAGATCAAGGCACCCGATTTTTTCTTGGATGATTTATGGACATGATGCAGATTATTTATGTTCTTTAAATAATAGTTCTGCATTCTCAGAAGATTCAATTTTTGGCTGGGAATATAGAAATGGAACATACCTTATAACGATAGGATCGCCTATGTCAGAAGGATTTACATTCTTGCATTATGTAGAACAGAAAGTAGGAGTACCTTACCGATTTGAACAATTTTTTTGTGGAAAATATGTAGATAAGAATGGAAAATCAGAGATAAAAAAATATTCAATGTACGTGCGAAATGGCGAAAAGTTTGAGATTGGAAGACCGGATGTTGCTTCTTTTTTTTCGGTATTCAGAGACAAAGGCATTCAAGTGCAGGGTATGTACAATGGAATTGAGTTGAAGAAAACGAATATTAGTCAAGCTGCAGATTTATTTGAGGATGTTATTCGTAATAATATTCAGTCATTTATTCCTTATAAATTGAAAAATAAGTGAAGGTTATGTTAGATGAGATTTGATAAAGTTATTATTTTAGGATCAGGGAAAATCGCATGTGATGTTGTTACGTATTTGAATGGGGTTTTAGAAAAAAACATATTATATGTATTAGAAATTTTGTCAAATCCGTTATCTTCGTTGAGCAAAATTTCTAATAAGTATGGGATTTCATATTCGAATAATTGTAAAGAAAATGATATAGAACAATTTATAGATAATATAGGTGGATCGCAGAAGCTGATTATAAGTGCTAATAATCAACATATTTTTTCGGGAGTTTTCTTGGCTCATAAAAATATAGAAGTAATAAATTTTCATTATTCGTATTTGCCAGAATACCGAGGTATGAATATCCCAACATGGGTTATATACAATAATGAAGATTATACAGGGGTAACATGGCACTATGTTACCCAAAATATAGATAGCGGAGATATTATTTCTCAAAAACGAATAAAAATAAATGATGATAGTACTGCATTTGAATTAACATATTTGGGAATGAAATTGGGAATTGAACTTTTTAAAAGTTTTATCATTGATTTACTAAACTTTCCAATTGTGGGAGACAGAATTTATAGAAGAGGTAAATTATATTTACAACATATGGTGCCGGATAATGGATATTTAGATGTTCACTTGCCGATTGAAGATATATATAAATTACTAAGATGTTTTGATTATGGGAAAGTGCAAATTATTGATCCATTAAAAGTCAAAATGGAAGGAAAAATCTATATTATTAAAAAATATAAAAAAGTATACAGTAAAGAATATGTAACCAAGGACGATGAGATTGTAATATACGGAGATGAGTTCAGCTTGATTGTAACTTTAGGAAAAATGGTATAGTATCAAGTTTGTATGCTTAAAGATAAGGGGTGGTCATTATAAATAAATTCCATAAAATTAATATTGCAGCACAGTTTATTGAAACTGCTGAATTTTATCCAGATAAGATAGCATTGATTTATAATGAAGAAAGATATACATTTGATAAATTGAAAAGATTATGCTGCACCGTGAGCTTTTCTTTGAAGAAGATAATAGATTCTGGAACCATAGTTGCTGTTTTTTTGAAAAAAAAATCTGATGTTGTTGTATGCGACTTAGGAATTCTTTTATCTGGAAATTGTTTTATGAATTTAGATGTTACGACTCCTAAAGAAAGAGTACGGAATGTAATTAACCAAACACAACCATCGATAGTAATAGCTGATAAAGAGTGTGAAACCGAAGTAAGTGAAATATATAGTGATTATATACTACTTGATGCCTTGTTAGATCCAACGGATGAGGATATTAATGGGTTCGTAGAAAGAATAGATACAGATCCTTTCTGTATAATAAATACATCTGGAACCACAGGAACCCCTAAAAGTGTTGTTTTAAATCATAGATCATTTGTTGATTTTATGTCTTGGGCTGATTCCGTATATAGATTCACCTCAGTGGAAAGAATAGCATCTCTTTCTCCAGTTATATTTGATATATATGTGTGTGAATTATGTATGATGATATATTTTGCATCAACACTTATTTTGATACCAGCTAAGTTAGCGGTGTTTCCATATCGTTTGTTGCAGTATCTAGAAGATGTTAAACCAACATTTTTGTTTTGGGTACCGACAATTATGGTGAATATTGCAAATCGTAATATGCTTGAGGGAATTAATATCACTTCAGTTAGAAATATTTGGTTTGCAGGCGAAGTGTTTCCTACAAAGCAATTTAATTATTGGTATGAAAAGATGCCTGAAACGCAGTTTACTAATTTATATGGACCAATAGAGATAACAGTTGACTGCACGTATTATATAATAGATCATAAGCTGAGTGATGATGAAGAAATACCCCCCTTGGATACCCTTGTAAAAATTCTGACGTGTTTATATTAAACAATAATAATGAAATTGCAGGGGTAAACGAGAAAGGAGAGATATGCGTAAGAGGAACTTCTCTTGCGATGGGGTACTATAATGATAAAGAAAATACAGAGAAAAGTTTTGTCCAAAACCCATTAAATAGCACATACCCTGAGCTTATATACAGGACAGGAGACATAGGCTTGGTTGATGAAAAAGGTCTGATAATGTTTAAGGGGCGTAGAGACTCACTCATAAAGCATTTAGGCTATAGAATTGAATTAAATGAGATAGAGCATATAATCATAAATGTTCTTCAGATTGTGGACAATGGATGTGCTGTTTATAATTGTTCAAAAAAACAGATAGTGTTTGTATATGAGGCAGAATGCGATATTTCACCAATGTTGTTCAGAAACAAATTATCTCAAAAATTACCAAAATACATGATTCCGACTATTTATATTAAAATGAATGCCTTACCCACTAATATAAATGGTAAACTAGATAGGTTAAGCATAAATGGTCTGGTAAATAAAGACAAGTAGTCAAGTTCTAGGAGGTGATATGAGTTATGAGAGCTTTAATTAGCGTGAATATAAAGGATGGAATTACAGAGTTTGCAAGAAAACTAGAAGAAATGCATTTTGAAATTGTTACAGCAGGTGTCACATATGAAATACTAAAAAAAGAAGGTATTCAGGCATTAAATGTTTCAGAAATAATAGCCTGTGACAATTCGTTAGATGCAATAATTAAAACACTCTATTCTGAGGTCTTTGCTGCGGTAGATGCGGACAGGTATGATGGTCTACATATGAGCCAACTAAAAAAAATGCAAATAGTGCCTTTTGATATGGTGGTTATTAATATTCATCAATTCGATGAAGATATTCATGAAACTACACATTTGACATTAAAAAATATAGATGTTGGAGGCGTTACATTGCTGAAAAGTGCATGCAAAAACTTTGAAGAGATAGTTATTGTATGCGAGCCGGAAGATTATGATCGAGTTATCCAAGAAATGGAATGTAATGGTAAGGTATCAATAGATACAAAAAAACAACTTATGAAAAAGGCATTCAATAAGCTGTGTGATTATGATAATATGATACGAAACTATATAAATGAAGTTATATGAGCTTTTTGATAATTTGTGCTGGGTTTCCAGCAACAACACAATTATCATCTACGTCTTTTGTAACCACAGAACCGGCACCAACAACTGAATTGACACCGATGGTTACACCAGAAAGTATAATGCTACCAGATCCAATCCAAGCATTATTTTTAATGTGAACTTTTTTGCAATAAAGAATGTTCCTTTTATGGTAGTCGTGATTTGTAGTCAGTATGGTAACATTTGGAGCAATCATTACATTATCATCAATATCAATGCCACCTCGTGCGATGCAATTAAAGCCATAATTGATGAAGACATTATCGCCAATAGTAATGCAATTGGCTCTGTCTATATATACCGGAGGAAGAATTGTACTATTTTGTGGCAGACGATTCTGCATTAACTTACTTAATTTCCTTTTGATAGATCTTGAGTAAGGAGACATTTTATTTATTTGATGGCACAGCTTTTTGCAACGAATAATCTCTTGCTTGCTGTCGAAATAGTCGGGTGAAGAAAGATCATATATAAACATAATTAGTGATATCCTTATTTAAAATGGAAGCACCAGTTGGAATCGAACCAACGCTCAGAACTAATGATAATTCTTGCCTTACCTCCTTGGCTATGGTGCCATTATTATTTTATCATAATTATTAGTATTTGAAAAGGAAAATGAAATGGATAATTTTTTAATATCGTTACCTTATATGTATCCAGTTTGTCCTGTGAGTATTGATCATGCACGATTATTTGTTATTGCTGATATTATTGCTCGTTATCATCGAGAAACGCATAATGTGCTCTTTCCAATTGCTGCACACTATAGCGGTGTGACAGCTGATATTATTATGGACAAAATAGGAAAGCAAAATCAGGAGACAATTAATTTGTATGTAAATTATTATAAAATGCCGAAGAATGATTTGGAGAGAATAAAATCCTCCGTTGAATTGTTGGATTATTACTCAGAACAAATGCTAAATAATTTAAGAGAATTGCAGATATCTTGTGAGTATGAGCATTTTTATAAGACTAATTCTAATAAATATGAGATTTTTGTAAAAATAATGTTTGAACAGTATTTAAAACAGAACATGATTATATCAAATGATAGCAATGAGTTAGCGTTAAATTTTAATAATACCCATTGGCGTTACAATACCCGTGAATTTATAAGTAGCATGGAATTTATTCAAAAATTTCATAAGAAAAATATTTTGGGATCGTTTGATACGTTGACAGATGATTTTGGTTTTATTAGACCTTATGGAATAGGAACTTCCTATGCTGCAAATCAGATCATAGATCCCATGTTTGATGGAGATTTTTTTATGTTGTTTGATGCCATTACAAGGGAAATAAACATAGATGACTATTCTGATGCTCTGTTTGCAACATTGGTTGAAAATATTTTTAAAGCGGCTTCGGGGATATCTCATGAGAATGACATTGTGATTGATAGAATACTTTCTTGGCTTCCTTGTGATGTTTTTGTATGCGAAGAACATCTTAAAACTTGGATAGTGAAAAAAGCATTTTCTGAAGTGCTTTTATTGAAACCAGAATATAGAACAAAAAAGTACTTTATTACTGGTTTGGGAAGTAGAAATAATAAAAGAATGTCATCGTCTAGAGGAAATGCTGTATTGTTGAAAGATTTGTTAGAACAACATGGAAGTATTAAAGCAAGGATGCTTATACTACTTTGTGGAGGCCATCCGTCTAAAAATTATCATTATGATGAAGAATTAATAAAAACGGTTGACAATATGATAAATAAGTTTGGAAAGTATTATTATAAAAATCTATTAGGGATTAATACTCATAGTAATTATTTGATAAGAGCCTTAGAAATAGAGGAAAATACTATTAAAAGGTATATAGAGGAAGGTTATTATGGACAGGCAATTAACACATTGATGATTGGTATTCCCAGTACATATAAAAACAATCCGAATTATATTGTACGGGAAGATATAAGTTATTTATGTGAAAAATATTTAGAAATATTATTACCAGGTATTACGGAGTACATAAGGGGGTTATGGGATGGCGAAAGAATTTGAAAGAAATATCAGAATTGCAATTGCACCTATTTGTAATATGAATTGTGTTTATTGTATTGGAGATAATCGAAAAATTGACAATCGAAGAATGGCCGCTATGGAAGATATAAGAAATACACCGTTAAGTTCCGGATGCATTTCTACAGAACAATTATTAAGTATGTTGGAAGTTTTTTGCAAAGTAGGGTTTAATGGTATCTCACTCACTGGTGGCGAACCTATGATTAATAAAGAGTGGGCCTATATCATTGATTCTGTGGCTGATATAGGATTTTCGAGAAGAGAAATAACAACAAACGGTCTTTTATTAGGTAAATATTGCATTGAGCATAAGAGTTTGCCGAAACTTACCACTATAAAAGTTAGTTTTGATACTGCAGAAAAAGAAATCTTTAATGCTATTACGGGCGGAAATAATTTTGATACAGTTGTTAATTCTGTTAGAATTGCAAGTAAATACATTAAGAATATTAGAGCCAATCGTGTCATGTTAAGAAGCAAAATTGATGATTTGAGCGATTATTTGAGGTTTTGTATAGAAAATGGTTTTTCGTCGGCTAATTTAATGGAATTGTACGCCTACCCAGATGAAAATTGGACTATTGAAGAACGCAATTTTTTTACAAGTCAATATGTTCCATATAAAGAAACCTTTGAGACACTAATTGGGCTTGGAGTTATTGATGAACATAGACATAGATATGGACATAGTGTTAGATTGAATAATGGTTTTACGGTTTTGGCTACAGATAGTACTTACACTATTCGAGATTTTGAATGCAAAAAATGTAAAGTGTTTTGTCAACAAGGAAAGTTTACAGTTAGAATTGCAACAGATGGTACGATTACAATGTGCCCTAATTTTAATGGAAAGTTATACTCTATAGATGGAATTGAATGTTTAGAAAATGGGACATTGGAGGAAAAGATAAAACCTATGTATAAATCCTTAGCATATACACCTGAAGAAAATGTGTTTCAACATTTCTTAACTAGACACAATATCAATATATAAGTAAGTCAATAAAAATGAGGTGGCAAATTGATGACAGAAATTTTTTCAATATTTAGTTCGAAACCTTCTGTTATGATTGAAACTTATATCGTTGAGCAAGAGAATATCACTAAAACCTTACCTTCTGTAGTAATTTGTCCTGGTGGTGGATATGTGGATTTATCATCAAGAGAAGGAAAACTGGTAGCTGTTTGAGTGGGAAACTTTTTCTGTAAATAGCTTATAGTAGCAAGGTCTTCTATGATAAAATAAAAATCATAGGAGGCCTTTAATTATGGCAAGAAGAGAAAAGAAACCAGTACACAAAGTAGTAATGACAGAAGGAAAACGAAATATCATTCAGCAACTCCTTCAGGAGTATGATATCGAAACTGCTGAAGATATCCAGGATGCTCTCAAAGATCTGCTCGGAGGAACCATCAAAGAAATGATGGAAGCAGAGATGGATGATCATCTTGGCTATCAAAAATCCGAGCGCTCTGATAGCGATGATTATCGTAACGGATATAAATCAAAGCGAGTAAACAGCAGCTATGGAAGTATGGATATTGATGTTCCGCAGGATCGTAAATCAACGTTCGAACCGCAGGTAGTAAAGAACCGCCAGAAGGATATTTCTGACATCGACCAGAAGATTATATCCATGTATGCGAAAGGTATGACAACCCGGCAAATATCAGAAACCATTGAAGATATCTATGGTTTTGAGACATCGGAAGGATTTATTTCAGACGTCACAGATAAAATCCTGCCTCAGATTGAAGACTGGCAAAATCGCCCGCTGGATGAGGTATATCCGATCCTCTACATAGATGCTATTCACTATTCTGTGCGCGACAATGGAGTAATCAGAAAGCTAGCTGCATATGTGATTCTGGGCATCAACACGGAAGGGAAAAAGGAGGTTCTTTCAATCACTGTAGGCGATAATGAAAGCTCCAAATACTGGCTGTCCGTATTAAATGAACTGAAGAATCGTGGGGTAAAGGATATCCTGATTATCTGTGCTGACGGTCTTAGTGGTATCAAAGAGGCAATCGCAGCTGCATTCCCGAAAACAGAGTACCAGAGATGCATTGTGCATCAGGTAAGAAACACTCTGAAATACGTTCCGGATAAGGACAGAAAAGCGTTTGCTGCCGACTTAAAGACGATTTACCATGCTTCCGATGAAGAAAAGGCTAGACTGGCTCTGGATCGCGTCACCGAGAAATGGACCACAAAATACCCGAATTCCATGAAACGCTGGTATGACAACTGGGATGCAATAACGCCGATTTTCAAGTTCTCTCCGGATGTCAGAAAGGTCATTTACACGACCAATGCTATCGAAAGTCTGAATTCCACCTATCGGAAACTCAACCGACAGAGAAGCGTATTTCCAAGTGACACAGCTCTCCTCAAAGCTCTGTATCTGGCAACTTTCGAAGCTACCAAAAGATGGACTATGAGCATTCGAAACTGGGGACAGGTCTACGGCGAGCTTAGCATTATGTACGATGGAAGACTCCCGGAATAATAGAATCTGTTAGTATGACGGGAAGGACGTTTTTGACGTCCGCTCTTGACATGCTCGAAATCATGTCGTATATATAAATCAAGAGCTGGAAGCCTATTTTAGCACTTCCAGCTCAATCATTATCATAGAAGATTATTATTTACAGACTTTTTTTCATAGTCTCAAAGATTATCCCGCTAGCGAAGACGGATATTTGTTCATAAATAAAAATGGTGACAGACTAACCAGATCAGGTGTACGCACTCGTATCAACACTCTTGTTACAAAAGCGGCTGCTTACTCCCCGAGTTTATTAGAGAAAGATATAACACCGCATACATTCAGACACTCCGTAGCTATGAATTTACTAGTTTCGGGTGTTGACATTTCGACCATAGCGATATGGCTTGGTCATTCCAGTATCGAAACAACTCATAAATATATGGTTGCAGATATAGAATCAAAACGTAAAGCTATGGAAAAGCAGGTGCTGCTGGAAATGATTCATACAGATATAAGCCGTCCGCTGATTTACTCAGTTTTTTAAACTCATTATAGAACTTTAGTTATGTGCTTATTCGATGCAATGGTTTGTGCTAATTAGCGGTTTGTAAACCATTGCTGCACATAACTTGGAACGGCACATAATTCTTGCCAATGCAGAAACTTCTGATGCTCTGCTCAGCTGCATTGTTATCGATCGGAATCTCGCCATCGTCCAGAAATCTCCTGAGATATTTCTCCTGGTTAAGCGAATAAGTCATGCCATTGTGAGTCTTACTCTTTGGCATTATCTTTTCTATATTTATGCGTACCCAGTTGAAATAAGTATCTACCAGCGGTTTGATATTCTTCTGACGATGCCTGCGTCTCTCTGCCGGCGTCATATCCTGAAGTTGTTTTTCTTCATGATAGATCTGCTGTATCTGGGAAAGTGCGGGATAAGCCATGCACATTTTCTGTTCACTCTTTGGAAGTGCTTTGACGGCTTCATCATAACGTCTGCGGCAGTGTGCACAGCATCCGGCAATCTCAAGATCTTCACGTTCTCCTTCAAGCGTATGATATACCTGATAGCCATCAGTCACACAGACTCCTCTGAAATCCTTAAGGAACTGTCTTGGATGGTCTGTCTTTCTGGTCTTTTGATAATCATAAAGTACGACCTGCCTGTCCGTCTGATACTTTCCTGTCCGGTATACCCACATGTAACTTTTGCTGCCTGCTGGTCTGCCATCTTTGTTTACTAGCAGCGGTGTTTCATCTGCCTGTATCACATGGCATCTATATAGATATTTGTGTAGATAATCATACAGTATTGAAAGATATCTTTCTGCACAGAGTATTGTCCAGTTTGCCATGTTCTGTCTGGTGATCGGCACATTGTACTGCTGATAAAGCTTTTCCAGACGTGCAAATGGGGCTGCATTCACATACTTTCCTGTTATTATGCCGGCCTCAAGTGATGGTGACACCAGACTTCCTCGTAACAGATAAGCCGGATGTTTCGCCTTTTCCATGTGTTCCGTCTTTTTTCCCGAGTATACAGCAACATGATGCTCCTCAAGTGCTATCTTTGCGGGAGTGAAACTGTATCTGTGATACACTTCATCCGGCAGGCGTTTCCAGTCCTCGTCCGGATACAGGACTTTGAGCTCGTCTTCACTGAAATCATGATTGATGACCTCCTTTGGAAGATTGCTGAGATCCTCTGCACGCTTGCCTTTTCTTTTATTAGATTTCTTTTTTATTACTTCCTCTGTTAATTCGTCTGCATTCTCATCAGCCAGTGCTTCGGCTTCGTTGAAAATGATTACTATTTCTCCATCTACTTCCTGAAATGAAAGCTGGCTGCTTTCCATCTTCTCTGTAGCTATGCCGTATCTGTTTCGTTTGGAAACTGACAGCTGCTCAAGTACAAGCTGCAACTTCCGGTCTATCTCTGTCAGCTGTTCCTGCTGCATGAGAAACAGCTGGATGATTGTTTCTTTATCAAACTTATTCAGTTGTTCCTCATCATATATCTTTGCCATAACAGACCCCCGTTTACATGAGTCTATTATACTATAGATCTTTTCAATTGGCGAATTGTGAAACCATGTGTTTTCGTCATAATGACTATGCCTCAGACTTCTTATACTGCTTGTAGATATGCTTTAAGATAATCAGATCTTTTGAATATCGAAATGCACTTGACCGCATGTAACGAATTAATTCTGCCCCCTGCAACAGATATATATCTATGCAGGAAGTAGGTGTTTTTTTACGTGAAATATCATATATTTTTCTCTGTTATGCACAAAAGTTATCAGCTCATGTACTCAAATGATACTTCTTTAACCGACTTTCGCGGCTCTATTGTCAAGCCCTCCATCAGCCACCTGAACTGTTTTGCAGTCAAGCTCTTTACTTCACTTGCATTCCGCGGCCACTGGAACGAACCATTTACAAGTCTCTTGTAAAGCAGAAGAAAACCATCACCTTCCCAGACTAATCCGTTGATCCTGTCTGATCTTCTCCCACAGAATAAATACAGCGTATTGGCCGCTGCCGGATTCTCGATGCCTAGTGATCGGAGAACTCCGGCAAGACTGTCTATGCCATATCTCAGATCAGTTCTGCCGCATACTATGTAAATATTATTAAAACAGGTGGCGTTATTTAGCACGTACAGCCACCTTCATAATTGTCCGTATTGTGTTCACGTCTGCTGTCACCGGTATGCTTATATTTAATTGTCCATGATTTATAGTGATCATATCTGTAGAAATATCTTGCGAGGTATCAACATCTTCGCACTCGATCCTCACTACTTGATTTATTTGAGCAGCCTCATTTTTGCTTTTGATATAAGCATTTTCTCGTACAAGTCTCAGCCAATAATAATACTGGTCTTTTGAAATGTTATTCTGAGCCAGCCAGTCCTTGGTCTTCAAACCGCTATTCTTGCATTCTTGGATAATCAAAACCCAGCTTTCTAATTGTTTTTCTCTTGCAACTAATCGTGTATCCATAGACAACCTCCTTAACGTAGTTGAAAAATCCGCACGGATTTTCCAACTTTTTAGGAAGATTATCTCAAATTTTTTAAGAATACGGTAGGGTACTGGCTATGGAGCGTTTACGCTGTTTATCTTAATACATTAGGATACAATGTGTTTGTTCTTTCATATTCAGTTAAAAATAATACACTCAATCGAGACTATCGTTGACCAGAATCGTTATTGGATTTAGGTGCAGCGAATAACCAGCTTTGCAGAAACGGCGATGGTTATATTACA